>Ga0153996_1000037_pt1 | contig 89763 bp, 81 predicted proteins | sample TSNC080MetaG_FD_104728 | JGI IMG/M metagenome (GOLD analysis project Ga0153996, IMG submission 104728) | Attine ant fungus gardens microbial communities from North Carolina, USA - TSNC080 MetaG | ecosystem: Host-associated > Fungi > Mycelium > Unclassified | place: USA: North Carolina, Lumber... | reverse complement strand
TCAAAGTTGGCGGTGCCATCAAAGTTGGCGGTGCCATCAAAGTTGGCGGTGCCATCAAAGTTGGCGGTGCCATCAAAGTTGGCGGTGCCATCAAAGTTGGCGGTGCCATCAAAGTTGGCGGTGTCGCCTACCTGGTAAAACCCATGGCCTGAAACAACATAGTGAATTAAATAGTGATCACGGATTCCCGGTCCCCATTGATAAAGAGGTTCACACTGCTGGAAGCCGACATTATAAACGGCAAGGGAAGTCATTTCCCTTTCTTTGACTTTATAAGAGTTTTTAAAAGAATCTGGCATCTTATCTCTCCTCATAGGCATTCTAACTTTATTATAAAAGATTCATAGGATGGATGCAACAAATTTACATATATATACGACATTTTGTTCTTGTTACAGTTATAGAATTCGTGTAAACTAAAATGTATAGAAAGACGATATTGAAGGAGAGGAGACTTTACTATGAAAATCTTAGTTCCAGGCGGAGCCGGATATATTGGTTCCCACACAGTTTATGAGTTAATTAACAAAAATCATCAAGTTATCGTTATTGACAATTTGGAGACCGGCCATATGGAAGCAGTACACAGTGACGCAACATTTTACAGAGGAGATATACGCAATCAGGATTTTTTAAAAGAAGTTTTAGACAAAGAATCAGGAATAGATGCAGTTATTCATTTTGCAGCCAACTCCCTGGTTGGGGAAAGCATGACTAATCCTTTAAAGTATTACGATAACAACGTCTATGGAACAAAGGTGCTGCTTGAAGAATTGATTAACCATGATATTGAAAAAGTCGTTTTCTCTTCGACTGCCGCAACTTATGGTGAACCTGAGCGGGTACCAATTTTGGAAAGTGACAGAACCGAACCGGCAAACGCCTATGGAGAGACAAAGCTGGCAATGGAGAGGATGTTTAAATGGACTGATGCCGCCCATGGCTTAAAGTACGTCTCGCTGCGTTATTTTAATGCATGCGGTGCCCATGCAAGCGGTGAAATAGGTGAAGCCCATAATCCTGAAACCCACTTAATTCCATTAATATTACAGGTCCCTGGCGGCCAGAGGGAAACCATACATGTATTTGGCAATGATTATGATACAAAAGATGGTACCTGTATCAGGGATTATATCCATGTAACAGACCTGGCGATGGCACATATCCTGGCTGTGGAATATCTCATGGCCGGCAATAAAAGTGATATATTTAATCTGGGCAACGGTGTGGGATTTACAGTTGATGAGGTCATTCAAGCTGTCCGGAAAGTGACCAATCAGCCAATTAAAGTTGTGGCGGATAAGCGCAGGGCAGGTGACCCGGCAGCGCTTATTGCTTCCAGCGAAAAGGCACAGGATATTCTTAAATGGAAACCGGAACATGACAAATTGGAGGAAATAATATCCAGCGCATGGAACTGGCATAAAAATCATCCAGATGGGTATGCTTGCAATCAATGATTGCAATGCAGAGCATAGGAGGTGCCGATGGATATTAACATAAGAATTTGTGAACTTGTCAGTTATGGATTGGATACGGGATTGATAAGGGCAGCAGATAGAATATATACAATCAACCGTCTTTTGGAAGTATTCGGACTGGACGAATTTGAAGATAAAGAAGTAAAGAAGAGACCTGAATTAGAAATTATTTTGAAAGATTTAGTTGATTACGCTTTGGAATTGAAAATCATAAACTCAAACGATATTGTAACCAGAGATTTATTTGATACAAAAATCATGGGCTGCCTGATGCCGAAGCCCGGAGAAGTTATCGATAAATGGGGCAGCCTTTATCAAATAAGTCCCGATAGGGCAACGCAGTATTATTATAAACTCAGCAAGGATTCAGATTACATACGAAGATATCGGATTAACAAAGATATGAAATGGGTTGTTTCTACAGGTTATGGTGATTTAGACATTACCATTAATTTGTCTAAACCGGAAAAAGACCCGAAGGCGATCGCGGCGGCATTAAAAGCAAAGCAAAGTGCTTATCCAAAATGTCTGTTGTGCAAGGAAAATGAAGGCTATGCAGGCAGGGGAAACCATCCGGCCAGACAAAATCACAGAATTATACCGGTAGAGCTTTGCAGCCAGCAATGGTATTTCCAATACTCACCATATGTCTATTACAATGAACATTGCATTGTGCTTAATGGGGAACACATACCCATGAGAATTGACAGGGGGACCTTTGCGAAACTATTGGAATTTGTCAGTTTATTTCCCCACTATTTTATAGGCTCCAATGCAGATTTACCGATTGTGGGAGGGTCGATTTTAACTCATGACCATTTCCAGGGAGGGCATTATGAGTTTCCTATGGCAAAGGCGCCTGTAGAGGAAATCATCAGCATTAAAGGCTACGAGCATTTAGATGCCGGTATTGTAAAATGGCCCATGTCGGTTTTGCGTATTGGTTCAAGGGAAAAAGAACCTTTGATTGATGTTTCGGAACATATTTTAAATGTCTGGCGGCAATATACAGACGAACAAGTTTTTATTTTTTCACATACTGATGATGTTCCTCACAATACCATCACACCTATAGCCAGGTTCAGGGATGGAAAGTTTGAAATGGATCTGGTACTGCGCAATAATATAACGACTAAAGAGTTTCCTGACGGCGTTTTCCATCCCCATAAAGAATATCATCATATCAAGAAAGAGAATATTGGATTGATTGAAGTTATGGGGCTGGCAGTGCTTCCGGCTCGTCTTAAAAAAGAAATGGAACTAGTTAAGAATCACGTGCTTTCCGGAAATGATTCTAAATTTCCTGATAATATAGAAAAACATCAGGAATGGATCAAGAGTATTAAAAAAGAGAATCTATCAATCAATGCTTCGAATATTGATATGATTTTACAAAATGAAATTGGTAAAGTATATGCCAAAATTTTGGAGCAGACAGGTGTTTTTAAAAGAACCGGTGAGGGTAAAGCGGCTTTTAAAAAATTTATCAAGGAGGTTAATAACAGTGATGATTGAACAATTACATGACATTTTTGTTAAAAAATTTGGTGGCGGTGGTGACATTTTTGCTTTTTTTGCACCTGGCCGTGTCAACCTGATTGGTGAACATACAGATTATAATGGTGGTCATGTTTTTCCCTGTGCATTGAACATAGGAACCTATGGTATTGCCAGAAAGAGGAATGACAGAAACCTTAGATTTTTTTCGACAAATTTTGAACAATTGGGAATTATTGATTCTTCGCTGGATGATTTACGGTATTATAAAGAAGCTGATTGGACAAACTATGTTAAAGGTGTAATCCTGGCTTTTAAAGAAAAAGGCTTCGAGATAAATATGGGTATGGATTTCCTATTCTCCGGAACGATTCCTAATCAATCGGGATTATCATCATCGGCCTCTTTAGAGGTACTTACAAGCAAGATTTTAATTGATTTATATAACTTTAATGTAGATATGATTCAGGCGGCTTTATTCTGTCAGTATGCTGAAAACCATTTCGTTGGTGTCAATTGCGGAATTATGGATCAGTTTGCAATAGCAATGGGAAAAGAGAATCATGCGATTTATCTTGATACTGCAACTTTAGATTATCAATATGTACCGGCGAACTTCACCGGGTTTAAAATTGTTATAGGTAATACGAATAAGTCTCGTGGATTAGAAGACTCTAAGTATAATGAGCGGCGTAGTGAATGTGAATCGGCCCTTAAAGAAATTTGCAAGATTAAACCGATCAAATCATTAGGGGATTTAAGCAGTGAAGAATTCGAATCTGTTGCCGCTGCCATAGATAATTCTATTTGGAAGAAGAGGGCAAGACATGCTGTATATGAAAATGAACGGACGATAAAAGCGGTAGAAGCGTTAAAAAATAAAGATTATAAGCAGTTCGGGCAATTGCTGAATGCCTCACATATATCACTGCGGGATGATTATGAGGTTACAGGACTAGAATTGGATACGATGGTAGAAGCGGCATGGCAGCAAGAAGGCGTGATTGGATCAAGAATGACTGGCGCAGGATTTGGCGGCTGCACAGTAAGCATTGTTAAAAATGATTATGTTGATCAATTTATACATAATGTAGGCAAGATTTATAATGAAAAAATTGGTTATGACGCAAATTTCTATGTCGTTGAAATCGGCCATGGTCCTAAAATGCTGGCAAATCAATAGTTAGTTTTGTAAATTCCTATATTGGATTTTGTGAATAGTATTATTTTTATTGGTCATAATATTAAAGCATCATATTTTAAAGGAGGTTAATATCATGGCTAAAAATAATGTACAACAGAACAATAACAGAAATTCTGCACAGGACGCTAACCAGAACAATAGAGCGCAAAATACTCAAAATAACAACGCTCAGAACACTCAGAATGCAGCAGAAGACAACGTAAAAAACTGCTAGTAAAAAATTTATAAAAAAAGGTCGCATTTTAGCGACCTTTACATATTTATTGAATATTATATTATTATAATAAAAATTAGGTGATTTTATGGGAATAGATACGATATCTGCAAAAAAATTGTCAGAATATTTTTGTAATGATAAATATATAATTATAGATATTCGAGATAAAGAGGACTATGAAAAAGGTCATATACCTCATGCTATAAATATACCTTATGACGATTTTGAAGAAAAAGGCATAAAACTGCCTAAAAATAAAATATATATTCTATATTGCGAAAGGGGCGGAAGCAGTCTGCTGCTTGCAAGACACCTGGACCGGGAAGGTTTAAATATTCTGAGCATTAGTGGTGGCCTTAACGCCTACAGGGGAAAATTATCTAAAATTTCTTAAATACATTATTGATAGTAACAGAGAAAAAGTATATACTAGAAAAAGAATCCGAAGTTATTTGAGAAAGGAGTGTATAATCGGCACTAGGTCGATTATATGTGAAGAATGGACTTATTTGAATATGTTGTACCATGCCACTTTGGCATGGAGGCAGTATTAAAAAGAGAAATCCTGAGCCTGGGGTATGAGATAGTACTTGCCTGCGATGGGAGAATCACATTTAGAGGTGATAAAAACGCCATTTCAAGGGCTAATATTTTTTTGCGTACGGCAGAGCGTGTTTTGCTTTGCCTGGGCAAATTTACAGCAGTTACATTTGATGAGTTATTCGAGGGCACAAAAGATATTCCATGGGAGAACTTTATACCTGTAGATGGTAAATTTTGGGTAAAAAAGGCATCTACGGCAAAAAGTAAGCTTTTTAGTAGTTCAGATATACAGTCTATAGTAAAAAAAGCCATTGCTGCTCGTCTTGAGATGAAGCATCATATATCATGGTTTAGTGAAAGTGGACAAGAATACCCGTTGCGGGTCTTTATATTAAAAGATGAAGTAACCATTGCCCTAGATACGACTGGAGAATCCTTACATAAAAGGGGCTATAGGACTTTTACAGGGAAGGCACCTGTGTCTGAAACATTGGCGGCTGCACTTATTATGTTGTCACCATGGAATAAAGACAGGATTTTGATCGATCCTTTTTGTGGAAGTGGTACGATACCTATCGAAGCAGCCATGGTTGGTGCCAACATCGCTCCGGGTATGAACCGATCTTTTACAGCAGAGAACTGGCATAATATCTTACCTAAAAAGAGTTGGTATGATGCGGTGAATGAAGCTGCCGATTTGATTAATCATGAAGTTGATATGGATATTCAGGGTTATGATATTGATGATGATGCTGTTAAGTCTGCCAGAGAGAATGCAAAGCATGCCGGTGTAGAACATTTAATTCATTTTCAGCGCAGGCCGGTCCAGGATTTACATCATCCGAAAAAGTATGGGTTTGTCATTACAAATCCTCCATACGGTGAACGATTGGAAGATAAGGAAGCGCTGCCGCAGCTATACAAGGATATGGGTATAGCTTTCGGTGCTTTGGATTCATGGTCATATTTTGTGTTGACGTCTTATGAAGATGCAGAGAAAAATATTGGAAGGAAGGCAGACAAAAACCGTAAAATTTATAATGGTATGATAAAAACATATTTTTATCAATTTATGGGTCCAAAACCTCCAAAACCTAAAAAATAGGAGGAAGAAGTTGAAATATTTTAGACGGCTTATCATTTTATTTATACTAATAATCGTCGGGATTGTTATTATTTCACGAGATATTCCAAGCCGACTGATGGGTGAAGCCTCAGGTTCACTACAAGTTTATTACAATATCAAAAAGGCTGATGAAATTAACAGCAAGGCGATATTGATTTACATAGATGATAATCAATTGAATATACAAAATCCGGCGCCTTATATGGAAGAAACAATGGAGCTAATGTTGCCGGTACAAAGTGCTTCACAGATTTTTCAGTGTGATGTTCAGATGGATGAAGATGATAGTGTATATTTTATCAAAAATGATATAGTTATATGCTTATCCGAAAGTGATGATTTCTATTCCTTAAGTAAGGGCGAAATTGATGGAAACCGTGTCGAATTTGAAGGAGGAATGACGGTACAAGAAGGGCAGTTTTTCGTTGCCGCTAGCATATTATCTTTAGCGTTTCATTATGAATATATTTGGGAAGATGATACGAATTCTGCACTATTTACAGTAACGGAGGCTGCGGATTTATCGGAATTGCCAAGCGCTTATGATATGCGCGATGATAACCGGGTCACAGCAATCAGGAACCAGGGAACATTGGGCACATGTTGGGCCTTTGCTTCGCTTTCGGCCTTGGAGAGTACATTGATGCCGGAAGAAGAATTAATATTTGCCGCAGACCATTTAAGCCTATCTAATGGCTTTGGCATAAGTCAAAATGACGGCGGTGATTATAATATGGCAATGGCCTACCTGGCTAGCTGGAAGGGACCTGTTTTAGAAGCAGATGATCCTTATGGAGACAATAAAACAGATGAGAGCCTGACTGCAGTCAAGCATCTGCAGGAAGCAATTAATATAGAAGAGAAAGATTATCAAAAAATTAAACAGATGATATATACCTATGGAGGGGTACAAAGCTCTTTTTACTCTGATATGGAAACGGCTGACAGTAGTTCAAAATATTATAATATGGCGACGCAGAGTTATTATTATGTAGGTGACCAGTCAGCTAACCATGATATAGTTATTATCGGCTGGGATGATAATTATTCAAAGGAAAACTTTAACAACGAACCTGAAAATGATGGTGCATTTTTATGCAGGAATAGTTGGGGTGATAACTTTGGGGATGGCGGTTATTTTTATATTTCATATGAAGACACGAATATCGGGGTCAATAATATTGTATATACAGTGATTGAAGATAGCGACAATTATGACAACATTTACCAATCTGATTTATTAGGCTGGATAGGTTCTATCGGATATCAGGAAGAATATGCTTATTTTTCCAATGTTTATCAAGCTTCTGACGAAGAGTATTTAAAATCAGCGGCATTTTATGCAACCGGAAGTGATACGTACTATGATGTTTATGTGGTTCGGAATTTTACGGATACTTCCTCCTATTCGGATATAGAGTACATGATGAGTGGTTATCTTGAGGATGCCGGTTATTATACAATTGATTTCAGGAAAGTAATCAAGCTTGATGAAGAAAGCCAATTTGCAGTAGTGGTTCGGATAAGAACCACAGAAGCCATACATCCCATTGCCATTGAATATAATGAAGGAGAATTGATTACTCAGGCTGATATCAGTGATGGTCAGGGATATATCAGTTATGATGGCGTTCAGTGGGAGCAAGTTGAAAGTACGTATAATTGTAATTTGTGCTTAAAGGCATTTACTGATATAATAGATAAATAATTCTGGGAAGCAGGTGCAAAAGTGAAAAAGCAAGTGCTATTTGCCACAACCAATCAAGGAAAGATGAAAGAGATAAAGATGATTTTAGCGGACTTGCCTGTAGATGTTTTGTCATTAAAAGAAGTGGGAATAGAAGTGGAAATTGTCGAAGATGGACAGACGTTTGAAGAAAATGCTATAATTAAGGCAAAAAAAATAATGGAGATGACTGGGAGCATTACTTTAGCTGATGATTCCGGTCTGGAAGTGGATTATTTAGATAAAGCGCCGGGAATATATTCCGCCAGATTTCTTGGTGAGGATACACCTTATGCAGTAAAGAATCAATACATCATTGAGAAGCTTAATGGCGCAAAAAAAGAGCAGAGAACTGCCCGGTTTGTGTGTGCTATTGCTGCTGCATTCCCTGATGGAAAGGTTTTGACAAGAAGGGGAACCATGGAAGGTATCATTGGCTATGAAGAAGCGGGAAAGAACGGATTTGGCTATGATCCTATATTTTATCTTCCGGAATATGCTTGTACGTCGGCAGAACTGAGTCCGGAAAACAAGAATGAAATAAGTCATAGAGGTAAAGCATTAAAATCGATGAAAGAGATATTACTGGGGGTTCTATGAGAATATTAATTGTAAGCGATACACATGGCAGAAATACTAATCTTGAAAAAGTAATCCGCAAAGTCGTGCCAATAGATTTATTGATTCATTTAGGTGATTTGGAAGGCAGCGAGGGAGATATTGGCAATATAGCACCTTGCCCGGTAGAGATGGTCAGCGGTAATAATGACTATTACTCCATGCTGGATAAAGAGAAGTATATTAAGCTGGGCAAGTATCGGGTGATGTTGACTCATGGGCATTATTTTTATGTGGGTTATGATACGACTAAAATTAAGCAGGCAGCCCACGCAAGATCCTGTGACATTGTTATGTTCGGGCATACCCACCGTCCCTTGATTGAAACGAATGATGACGTTATCGCTATAAATCCAGGAAGTATATCTTACCCGCGGCAGGAAAATCACAAACCCTCCTATATAATGATGGATATTGACAGATTCGGGGAAGCTCATTTTACCATTAATTATTTTTGCGAACAATGAGCCAAGCGTTATCTTTGGTATTTGTGTCAATCAGGGCAGGATGAATTGCTGAAAAAGATATAAAAAAGTGTTGACATTGTATGATGCCTATAATATAATATATTTTGCGTCATGGAAAACAGCGCAGGTAGACCTTCCGGGGTGTGGCTCAGCTTGGCTAGAGCGCTTGATTTGGGATCAAGAGGTCGCAGGTTCAAATCCTGTCACCCCGACACTGAAGATAAGATATTGTTTTAGAGTATATTTATTTATGCGGGTGTAGTTCAATGGTAGAACACTAGCCTTCCAAGCTAGATACGTGGGTTCGATTCCCATCACCCGCTTTGGTACGCTAAACATTAAAGATGTTTATGATCCATGTAATGAGTCTGTAGCTCAGTTGGATAGAGCAACGGCCTTCTAAGCCGTGGGTCGGGGGTTCGAATCCCTTCAGGCTCGTTTGTCTTTAATAGTCAAATAAAATAATAATATGGTGGGTATAGCGCAGTTGGTTAGCGCGCCAGATTGTGGCTCTGGAGGCCGAGGGTTCAAATCCCTCTATTCACCTTTGATTTCCGGCTGTCAGGAGATAGCCGATGTTAATGATGGGCTATCGCCAAGCGGTAAGGCACAGGACTTTGACTCCTGCATTCGCTGGTTCGAATCCAGCTAGCCCAGTTGGTAAACCAGCAAAGTGGCTAGTTGCCTTATCTGGTTTTGCCAGGAAGTAGACAATGAACAATGGGATATTAGCTCAGTTGGTAGAGCACTTGACTTTTAATCAAGTTGTCCGGGGTTCGAATCCCCGATGTCTCATTACGCGGATGTGGCGGAACTGGCAGACGCGCTAGACTTAGGATCTAGTGGGAGACCGTGCAGGTTCAATTCCTGTCATCCGCACTGCAAAACCCTTTAAAAGTCTTATAAACATTAGACTTTTAAAGGGTTTTTTGTTATTATCTTTATGATCATAATAGTGAAAATTAAGTCGATATTTTAACCTTATCAGGCTCATATTCAATAATTTGTATTGACTTATATTTCTACGTTTTATAGTATTCCAAAAAGGACTGTAATCTATAATCGTAATCACCAGCTTTAATTATGATTCAATTATATTTTTATTAGCCTCGAATTGATATTGTGCCAATCGGAACAATGAAGAAGCCATAAAGGCACAACAGGCATTCGAAAAAATATACTACGATATATGGTGGCGTTCTTGGTATATTTTATGTGGTTTTACAGATAATAAACTTGAGGTGAAAATTATGAATCAAAATACAGAATTTCTTAATTACATTTATCAGAACTCTGAAATGGGCGTAAACACAATTGAACAAATAATTAAGATTATAAATCATGATGAATTTTCTAGACATCTTCAATTGCAATTGAAAGAATATCAAAGTATTTATAATACGGCAAAGCAAATGCTAAATCAATCCGGATGTCAAGAAAAAGATATTAGCAGTATGCAAAAAATAACAACTTATATGGCTGTAAGTATGAAAACTTTAACAGATAAAACCCCATCTCATATTTCAGAAATGCTTATCCAAGGAAGTACAATGGGGATTATTGATGCAACAAAAAATATTAAAAAGTATTCTGGAGCTGAAAAAAATATTATTGAACTAGCAAACAGGCTGTTAAAAATTGAAGAAAATAACATTGAGCAACTTAAAAAGTTTTTATAAACCATAAGCCCCGGTTAGGGGCTTTGCTATTTTTTTCATTTGTTATGAAGATTCAATTTATGGACCATAATTAATTCTTCTACTTGGTATATCTCCTGACTTTCCTGAATATTGTTTTAATTGTATTAATTTTATTAATTATTTTAATTGTTTTAAATTCAAATTTTATAATATTTTACTTGCACAATTTAGAGAGTTATGCTAGAATATTCATATTGTAACAGGGGTTAGCCTCTGACCCTAGCCAGAAGATAGGACTTAATCCTGTCCTGCAACTTATTATGAAATAAGCCCAGATAGCTCAGTTGGTAGAGCAGAGGACTGAAAATCCTCGTGTCGCTGGTTCGATTCCGGCTCTGGGCATTTATGTTTATTATCAACTTTGTTGATGAGGTTTTGTCACAACCTTAATAAATATAGATGGGATATTAGCTCAGTTGGTAGAGCACTTGACTTTTAATCAAGTTGTCCGGGGTTCGAATCCCCGATGTCTCATTGTTGAGAATATGCTGTTAATTCTTATTTTATAAGGGTTGCAGCTATTTTTATATCTGCATAATCTATCAAAATCTAGCCGAACTGGGAGTCAATGAATTGATGAAGACCTTCATGGTTTTGACGAGTTTTTCTTTGTTAAACTTTGGTTTTGGGGATAGGGAGGTTACGAGTAAGTAGCGAAGCGGATTACGAGTATCCTCTTTGACTTGTTGCAATAAAGATGGTAAAAAAAGACTAAAATAAATTGCTATTTATAATATATTTGATAAAATAAATGTGGTGCTACCATAACGGGTAGGCGGTTAGTCCTTCAACGGAGGGACTGAACCCTCTGATTACATAGAAATCCTGAACTGAATTTATTCAATTGGAAATCTGGGAAAGGGGGGCATACTTTTATGAGTGGCTTCGAAATGCTCTCTATCATCTTGATGATTTTGGGAATTGTTGTGGCAATTTTCATTGCATATATCGACCACACGAAAAAGTAACCGCCCCGGCACGGATACAGTTACTTTTTTAGTAAATACCTAATTCAGGGCTAACCGTCTATCGGTAGCACCTTCTTCTATAATTATCTTAGCAAATCCGCATATAAATGTCAATGGAATATTAAATTTTAAATGCCTTAAGATTCCAGTTTGATTCCAGACAGCCTCAACAAACTTACATCACTTTTTAAGGAAAATAATATTGCCACAGATGTGGTTTGGCATCTAAGAGAGGTAGGAGTACTAATTACACTAGAGACAGGAAATGAGTAACAATAAACGCTGCACTCAAACAATTTGTAAGCAAATCACAGACATTTGAGTTATAGAATATTCGGAGGTAAAACAGCGAAAAACATACCGAAAGAAAAGCCATTAACAAGGGCGTAAATTCAAAAAAAGGTGAACCCGCTCAGGCTAATTATGGAATTAATGACAAAATTCAGGAAAACCATAGGAAAAGAATTTTTTTTAAATACCGAAGCCGGAAAGGTTCGTGTTCTTGCGTATAATATGGATAATCCCGAAAAGCTTCCGTTGTTTGTCAATATACATGGGGGTGGTTTCGTGATTGGAAACGCGGAGTTGGACGACCCATATTTGAAGCCACAGCCCAAAGGCGCCCTTAACCCAAAAACGTGTCGTGCTTATAATGCGGCTTATTGTACAAAAGAAGAAGCCAAAAATCCGCTTGTATCTCCGATTTTTGCAACAGCTCTCCAAGTAAAATCCTTTCCCCCCACTTTAGTAATCACAGCGGAATACGATTCTCTGTGTGAGGAAGGGGAAAAATTCGGAGAAACGCTTAAAAAAGCAGGCGTAAATATCACTCATAAACGTTTTGAGGCAAAACATGGTTTTACCTGTTCAGGTTCAGACGTTAACAATTCAAATGCGGCGTGGCAAATGATGATAGATCATCTAAAGCTACACTTGCATGAATCGATGTGAATTGGTAGTTTAGCCTTTACCAGTCTTTATCACTGGGGAAGGCTTTTTGTTTACTAGATTTTTTCAAGATTAATATTTCGTAAACATTTTGTAAGCAAAACTCAAACATTTCATCGTCATAATAAATAAAGCAATAAAAATTAAAAAGGAGCAGATTATGATGAATGAAACAACAAGAAACACACAAAATTTTGTAGGCTACGAGTATATGGACGTTACAGTAAATAATGACATGGAAACCATATACGCAGACAGTTACCCGAATTTCGGCTGGATTTTAAACGGAAGAAAATCTACCGTAAGTGGGATTCTTTCCACGGGACTGAAGTTTAAGCGCAACCGTAAAATATGTAACAAGGCAGAAATCACCCGCCTGCAGCGTCAGTTTGAATGTGCCGCAAAAGAAATTGAAAGGCTGGAAAATTCCAAGACGGCGGCCGCCAGTGCCGCTGCCTATACCATAGGCGTTGTAGGAACAGCATTTATGGCAGGTTCCGTGTTTAGTTATATCGGAGGTTTACTGCCGCTTTGCATTATTTTAGCAGTACCCGCGTTTATTGGATGGATTATCCCGTACTTCTGCTATGTTCGGATCAGGGCTAAAAAAACTACACAGGTATCCACTCTGATTGACCAGCAATACGACGTGATTTACGAAGTTTGTGAGAAAGCCAATGCATTGCTTGCCGCATAACGAATATGGAAAACATCAGTCTTTTATACCCACCTTTTCCTGTACTAGAGTTGTAATCCGCCGCATGATTTTGGCAATAAGGCGCGACGGATTCGTCAGGGTGCGGATTCCTTGTTTTATTCCAGACACCTTTTCATGAGCTTATGGTGCTTATTGACATAACTGATTTCATCACACCAGCCAAGTACATTTAAGCGTCTGTTACCTTCGAATTCAGAGCAGATGTACCCATTATACCCACCTTTTTTTAATGCATCAAAGATTTTAGGGTAGTCCATGTTATCCGCCTGGCCATCCTCGTCAATGTCATAGAATTTACCATGGCAGTATACCAGTTTTGGGGCATAATCCTTAAGTGTTTGATAATCTTTTGCCCAATCAGATGGCTTGAATTGACCGTTATAAAAATTGCCGCCGACAAATTTAGAGGAATCACTGTAAATAAAGCTTCCAGGATCAAGGTATTTTTTATCTTCCTCCGATAATGTCATATTTTTGAAATCATCTTGAATATCTTCAAATACAAATGGCTTACCGGCAAAATATGCTTCACGTTGTTTGTTGCGGAGGTGTTTTAGTACTTCTCTCGTACAGCCCCTGTAGACACAAAGCTCAAGATCAGCGGAGGACATACAATATTCATATGTACTAAAGTCTGCTTGCAGGCCTACATATGGAATTTTAAGCCGGTCGGCTATATTAAGATACGCCTCATGCACCGGATCATCTACGCCGGTCGGCGCGTGGCATTCCAGCGCCATGATGACGTCACACTCCTGCGCAACAGGAAGCAGCCGTTCTACGATGGCCGGTGTGGTCAGTTCATAGGCGCTAAAACCTCTACCTATATGTGCGTCATGCAGTAGCCGGATATATTTACAGCCAAGTTTTTGTGCTGCTTTAAGGTACATCACACCACGTTCATACATCTCATCGTCGGTGAGCAGTTTATTATGCCACATGGCCCTGTCTGAAAAATGATCAAGGCATACGGCTTCCAGACCGTAGCGCTCTAACATGCCCTTCCAGCGGTCTATGAATTCATCTGAAATATATGGCCATTCTGGTATCATAGCATCAGAAAAAATTTCAATTCCTGTTGCGCCGGCACCTGCCGCCGCCGCCAAGCAGCCCTCTAAGTCATGTTTTTTGAAATAATAATTATCTTGATAGCTATACAAGGATACTCCTAATTTGATATCGTTTTCCGTTTTCGTCATTTATCTTCATCTCCAATACAATATTTAGGCAAAAATTAGTGTTTTTTCGCAAATTGAGACCATTGTCGGCGTATAGCTCCGCCTCGTACCCAGTCGCAGCTTCACGTTATGGGCGCCTTGATCGATGCCGCCTTCTTTTTTGACGACTAGGCGCAGATATTCTCCGAATACCCAGTAAAAATCTGTTGGGAAATCATCGGCTCGTATTTGTTCATAAGGATATTCACGGCCTCTGTGTTGAACATAGAGCGCTGATGAATCTACTTTTTCTTCATCAACCCACAGTGAGATTTCATCGACACAGCTGAGTGGGAGTCCGCGGTAATAATTAATTTTGATATTCACTGCATAGCCGACTTTTTTTCCGGCCTCCCATACGCTTCGGCAGCCTACGTCTGTTAAAATATGTGTTTCATACATTGAAATTCACTCCTTTTATAGTTTGAGGGTGTCATGGTTTCAATTATCAGTATACAGTCAGCGATTTCCGGAGACTATCCGAATTTTAGATAATAGAAATTGAATTTCGTGACTTTTTGTTGCTAAATGAAAATTATTTCTGAAACAAGACAGTAAAACAGCTTGTTTTTATTTCTGGTAGAATATATAATAAACATTAATACATACTAAAGTTGAAGAGGAATCAGCGATGGAGAAAAAGAAGAAAAACAGGATGACTATCTATGATGTTGCGAGTGAAGCAGGCGTATCTCCGGCTACGGTATCACGTGTGATTAGCCACAAAGGACAGGTGGCCATGCAGACACGCAGGCGGGTTCTGGCGGCGATGGAGCGGCTCGGCTTTGTGCAGCCGGTCCTTCATGAAGAAGAACGTGAAATAAAATCTGGTATGCTGGATAACCTCTTTCAGAATAGTTCAATCATTACTTTCGATTACTATGATAAAAGATCTGAAAAGCCGCACCAGCATTCTGATGTGGAGCTGTTTTACGTTCTGGGTGGCCATGTGGATTTATTGCTTGAGGATGAAAAAATCCACCTTGAAGCGGATGATTTTGTGGTAATCAACCCAAACACTGCACACGCATTTGAAGCGTCTGCAGAAGTATTATATGTTGGCATGTATATCAGATATTATGAGCTGAGCCGCAAAGTTGGCCGGATACCGCTTGCTTTTGCGTGTAACACAGTACATAGAACGGGCGCAGACTACGAAGGCCTTCAGATTCTGCTTAAAAAAATCTTCAACTGGCAAACTTTGGCTAAAGGCGTGAATAGCCTATATATCGAAAGTCTCTATTATATGTTTTTAAATCAACTTGTATCGCGGTTTACAATTGATGTAAGGCAGCCTGATGTGGACGGGAAATTAGCTGAAAAGATACAGTTAGATGAAATCAAATACTATATCCAAAGCAACTACCGGGAACCCGTTACGCTGAATAAAATGGCCGAAGCATTGTTTCTTTCGCCATCCTATATGTCAAAATACTTCAAAAAGCATTTTGGCATGAGCTTTTCTAAATATCTGTGTCAGATCAGATTAGAGCACGCAGTGGAAGACCTAAAGAAGGCAGACAAGTCGATCACACGGATTGCAATGGACGATGGGTTTCCCAACACAGCTTCATTTAACCAGGCCTTTCGTGCCAGGTATGGGACAACGCCTTCGGTTTTTGTTGAACAATGGCGCCGCGAGCATCCTTTGTTATATACTAAGAAGGCTGCTGATGCCGTGCTCGCCCTGCGCGTTCAGGATTACTTAAAACAGCATCAGCAGGAGCAGAACTTAAGTGTTACGGTTGAAGCTGACGCAAATAGGCGGCAGCAATATACAAAATATTGGAATAAAATGATTAACGTAGGCAGGTCAGACGCATTATTTAATGCCGAGATGCGGGAACAGCTGATTTTGATGAAAAAGGAATTGGGATTTCAGTATATTCGCTTCTGGGATTTATATGAGCCGATTACATTCTTATCACACGAACAAAAGCAGGATAAGTATAATTTTACGAAACTGGATCGATTGTTTGATTTTCTAATTGAAAATAATATGCTGCCATTTATTGAACTTGGTTTTAAGCCTGTCCTCCTGCTCCGTCTGGCCGATGGCGGCCATCATTTTTTGGTCTCCCAGCAGAAAGAAATACTGTTTAAGACAACGTCGGATTATGAGCGTTTTATCTTCGCATTTGCAAAACATTACAGTGAACGGTATGGTGTAGATGTACTTGAAAGATGGTATTTTGAACAGTGGATTGACCCACGGCAGGTAAACAAAACGGATTGGTCTGGGTATTTTGATATCTTTGAAGCGGCATATCGCGGCCTCAAACGGATATCACAAAATATCAGGCTGGGCGGCGGCGGAATTTCTGTGACTGACAGTGATTACAAATCCCTGCTGCACGGATGGTATAAAAGAAGTTATCACCCAGATTTTTTTAGTGTGTACTGCTATCCATACACGGCTGTTATAAGAGGAGAGGTTCATCAAAGCCCGCTTAAACAAGTTGAAGCTTTCAATAAAGCTGCCGTCAACGCAGGCTTCAATGGGACGGAGGTTTTTCTGACTGAATGGAATTTTACGGTATCGGATCGTAATCCTTTAAATGACAGATGCTTCAAAGGGGCTTACATCGTACAGAATGTTCTTGAATGTATCAACCAATTAGATATAATGGGGTACTGGTATGCCTCGGATCTTCTAACAGAATATATTGATACCGAATTTATACTAAATGGCGGAAATGGTCTTGTTTCACGCGACGGATTAAAAAAACCGGCGTACTATGCATTTGCATTGCTGGGCAGGCTTGGAAAATATCTGTTGCACAAAAACAGTGAATCGGCAGTTACTATCAGCGAGCAGAATGATTATTCTATGATATGCCATAATTTTAAGCGGCCTAGTCTAAAATATATTCTTAAGGCCGAGGATAATCAGGAAATATCCGGACATTCGGATGATTACGAAAGCAATGATGAGAAACAATTCCGGTTTCGTATAACTAATGTAAAGAACGGTATTTATACGGTGAAGACCCATTCTGTCAGCAACATAAACGGCAGCATACACAGTGAGTGGGAGCAGATGGGATTCCCTGCAAAAGTCAGTAAATCTGAAATTGACTATCTAAAGCATATCTGTGTGCCAAGGATACGGATTGCAGCTTGTGAGGTGAAAGATAATGTGTTGTCCATCGAAACTGTTTTAGCACCGCAAGAAGTACAATATCTGCATATAACACTAGCAGAGGAATGAAAGGAGGAAAGCAGGTTGAATTTATTACATTTAAGCGATAATCAACTGATGGACTTTGTGATTTTAGATGAGAAATCAATAATGGAGCATAGCCATCAGCATCTGGAATTGATTTATATTTTGGAAGGTGAAGCGGAAGTTATTGTGAATGGGATTTCATTCCGGTTAAAGCGGGAAGATTTTATTGTCGTTAATTCAAAAGAGATTCATTCCGTGGCGATGACGAAAGCAGGGCTTTGGGGATGCTTGACAATGCATTATCATGTGGTGAACCAGTATGGGGAATTATTTGAGAATGAGATACATTGCAATTGCGCTCTATATAAGAATGAAAAGAATGAAGAAGTGAAGAAAATACTGCGGGGTTTCGTTAACAATTATTATAATAAGGATAGTAAAGAAGCGATCCGGCTTAATGTGTATTATTATCAGCTGCTCTACTTGCTGTGTACGGATTTTGTATTTCGAAAAAAAGATGTTGGACGATTGCATGGGAACGAGGATGAGAATCGACTTCATAAGATAATGAGCTATATTAATGATAATTATTATAATGTCATCACGTTGGAGGAATTATCGAAAGAGACTTATTTTTCAGCAGCGTATCTATCGAAATATATCAAGAAGAAAACCGGCGAGAATTTCATGAATGTACTGACCAAGGTGCGCCTTAAGCATGCGCTTAATGATATGATGTATACCCCTAAGACGTTTATGAAGATTGCTTTAGATAACGGGTTCCCGAATACAGTGGCGTTTAATAAGGCTTTTAAAAAGGCCTATAAGGCTACGCCCTCAGAATATCGCAGAAAGATGCGGCAATCGAAGGCCGGTGACGAGTCTGAGGAGGAGGCTGTGGACTTATCTTTGCGGATCCAGAATTATTTGACTGGGCAAGAAGGCAAGAATCGCGAGGCAGAAGAAAATATTCACAGGATTATAGTGAATGCGGCAGATGGAAAACTATATAAAAAGAACTGGTGCTTAATGATCAATGGTGGCTTAGCCAAGGATTTGCTAAGAGGCGATATGCAGAGGCATATTTTGCTTTTAAAGGAGCAGCTGGGCTTTTCATATGTTCGCTTTTGGGATATTTATGCTCCTGAAATGTTCTTGTATAATCAAGATATCAGCAAGAAATATAATTTCTCTAAACTAAGCGCCATCCTTGACTTTTTGAAGGAGAATGGTTTAAAGCCATATATCGAAATGGGCTTCAAGCCTTTGCGCCTCTTGAAAAACATTGACTTATATATGTTGGCAGAAGAGCGGGAGAATATCTTTGCCAATCAGGAGGAATATCGGGATTTTTTAGTACAATTGCTGAAGCATTGTGTGAACCGTTATGGAATGCATGTTGTTGAAGAATGGTATTTTGAACAATGGAAGGATCCGAGGAAAGCCGATTTAGAGACATATTTTGAAACTTTTGAAACGGCATATACGACAATAAAATCGTTTTCTTCAAATATTCGAGTTGGCGGAGCGGGTTTAAACAGGGACGAAGGACATTATTTTACCGAAGTCATCAGTCAATGGAAGCGGCGTAATTATTATCCGGATTTTTTGTCCTTGTATAGCTATCCGTATGACCCGGAAGACTATGACATGATTTCTGGGGAGCGAACAAGGTATAATTACCGGCATTCCCGTGAACAGAAATATATGCGCAATTATATTGATCATGCACGCAAGATACTGTTTGAATCTGGCTTTATGATACCGGAAATACATATTTCAGAGTGGAATTTTACAGTTTCGAACCGTAATTGTTTTAATGATAGTGCATTTAAGGGTGCCTACATTGTGAAAAATCTTATCGACACAGTAGAAAAAGTAGATTTGGTTGGATATTGGATGGGATCTGATTTATTTACAGAGTTTTATGACACCAATTTTTTGTTGGATGGCAGCTGCGGGCTGTTATCGAAAGACGGAATACGCAAGCCGGCTTTCTATGGGATATCCTTCATGAATTATCTGGAAGATTATTTGCTTGGCAAAGGAGAGCATAGCATTGTGACGACTGACCTTAAGAATACTTATTCGATTGTATGCCATAATTATGCGCACTTTAACTATAAGTACTATGCGGTGAAAGAAGATGAGATTACAATTGTAGAGCAGGAAAATCTTTTGGAAGGCGAAAGTATAAAATGCCATTTTAGGATTAGGGATGTTAAAAATGGAAAGTATTTGATAAAAACACGTTCCATGAATGAAGAAAATGGCAGCGTTCAGGCAGAATGGAAGCGTATGGGAATGACAGAAAATTTGAGCAGCCAGGATATTGCTTACTTAAAGCAGATAAGTGTTCCGAGAATTTCCATTCTTACCTATGAGGTGACGGAGAATGAATTAGAAATAGAAACAATGCTTAAGATAAACGAGATTCAGCATATTGATATTATCTATCAAATGCAGTAATGCACAAGAACAATAGGCAGTTCACTTAGTTTGGGCTGCCTATTGTTGATTCTCGGATAATCAATTCGGTAGGAAGAAGAAGCTGCTGCTTATCGGCCTGAGGGAATTCTATTTCATGCAAGAGCATCTCAAAAGCGGCGTAGCCGAGCTGAAACCGGGGCTGACTAATGGTGGTGATCGTTGGTGAACAAAGCGTTGTGATATCAGTATTGTCAAATCCGATGACAATTAAATCCTGATGAATCTTAATACCTAAATGCATTGCGGCGCGAATGCAGGCGGCAGCAAATGTGTCGGAGACGGTTAGGATGGCATCAGGGTGATCAGGATTCGATAACAGTTTGAGGGCGGCATTGTACGCCAAAGAAAAATCTATCTTTTGAAGCTGGATAACCCAATCGGGCCGAAGGTGAATAGAAGCATTGTTTAAAGCTCTTTGAAGCCCCATGTATCGGCGGTTAGCATAGTGATTCCCCAGAATACTGGTTATAAAAGCAATCTTTTGGTGACCGGTTGACAGCGCATATTCGGTTGCTTTATATTCTGCCGAAGTATCATCAATGCTGACATAGGAAATATCGGTAAATGCTTCGTTGTATTCACTACATTGCACCAAGGGAATATTTTGATATAGCTTGGTTAAAATGGCATCAGGAAGGGCAAGCATGAGGATTATTCCATCAATCTGATATGATTTTAGCATAAAAAGAAAAGCATCTATGTTAATTGTAGTGATCGAAAGTGTATCTACCAAAAGGTGATGGCCGTGATTGGCAGCGGCACTGGTGGCTCCTTCGACAATATCGCTATAGAACGGGTTGTGAATGGTGGGTATGCACAGCAAAAAGCACTTTGACTTTGAAACCGATTGCTTGAGTTGTGAAGACATTTGATACGAACGTTTCTGGTTAAATGAGCATTGTTTCATTGCATCATAAATGTGCTGTCTCGTACCAAGCCGTACCTGTTCGGGATGATTGAGCACCCGAGAAACGGTTGCGGTTGAGACGCCGGCGAACTTGGCGACATCGTAAATCGTAGCTTTTTTCTCTTTCATATCTATTCTCCTTGGCTTTTTGTTTCATTGTAACATAAATAAGAAAAAAGTAAATGAAATTATAGAAAAACGAAATATAAAATATAATTTTAGTCTTTTTGGATAATAAAAGGTTAAAATATACATAAAATTCGATGGAACATAAGAAAAGTTAACAAAAATGACAAAACAAAATCATATGAATTACACAAATGGACAAAAATCATATATACTAAAACGGATATATTTCAGAAACAAATGAAACAATAAATGAAAAAGGCAGATTATATATACAAAACAAATGAAAAATGAAATTGAAGAAGATTAAAAAAAAAACTATGCTATAGTCAGATTAAGCAAAGGAGGAATTCTATGGCTCAATTTCAATCTTACAATCGCTTATTAATTAGTGAAAAAGATCAAATCAGCAATTATCGGGCAGGCAAGTGCATATTGGGATATGTGATTTGCTGCCGGTATCCTTCTTATCGGGGGACATACTTAAGCTGCATAGAACGTTTTGAAGTATATCTTGACGATGAGCAGATACCGGAAAATCAAATTTATTTTAATCTTATGGGAAAACAGTTTCTAATATCCCAGCTTAAGGATCTGTATCAGGAATACTGGTTTACTTTGGACAAAGCAAAACTGCTGATACTAAAAGACGGAGGAATATCCGAAGGAGAACATAAAGTAGAGATAAAAATGCGTCATCGCATTCCTTATACAGGATATTTCGGCAACTATCTGGTGCTCGATTCAGATGATGCGAAAAAACTTTTGGTGGCAGGGGAGGTTCATTCATTATGAAAAACGATATTGAACTGTGCTTAACCTTATATGCACTGTCGGCAGAGTATACGACAGGAGTCCTTGATTTAGAAGGCTGCCTAAAGAAAGCGCAGGAAATGGGGTATACGGGTATCGAACTAGTTGCATGCCAGATGATACCGGAGTATCCGCATCCTTCCAAAGAGTGGATGGATGAATTCAAAGGACTGCTTTGCAAGTATCATTTGACGCCTGTCTGCTATAGTGCATATGTAGATATGGGTGCTCATTGGGACAGGGATCTTAATGAAGAAGAAATTATTCAGACAACAATCAATGACATGCGTTATGCAAAATATATGGGATTTCAGTTAGTAAGAACACAACATGCAATTTCACCGGCCATCTATCAAAAGATGCAGCCATATGCAAAAAAGATTGGGATTATTCTAGCCATTGAAATGCATGCGCCGCACAATCCAAAAGTGCCTGTCTGGAAAGAATATTTAGAAATCATGAAAGGCGGGGAAGGTTACTTAGGGGTTGTGCCGGACTTTAGCATTTTTGCAGAAACACCGCATAAACTTGATTTGATTCAGGCGGCGGAGGATTTTGGCTGTCGGCCCCAAAAGGTCGCTGAGATTGTGGCAAAGCATAAAGCGGGTATTGACAAAGAAGCTTTACTGGCCGGGGAGTATTCAGATGCGGAAAAGAATTTCATTAATGATGTTTTCCATACATACGGAAATGGTCAAGCGCATTTGGAGTGGCTTAACATGATTTTACCTTACACGGTGTATATTCATGGAAAGTTCTGGTTTTTAGAAGAAGATGAGGTCGATCACACAATACCTTGTGATAAAATCCTTCCGATTATTAAAAAATCCGGTTTTAAAGGGTTCATGGCAAGCGAGTATGAAGGCCATCATTTTTCGAATGAAATAGATTCATGCGAACAGCTTAGGCGATGGGTGAATATGTCTCATCGAATTTTAGAGAACTGTTAAGAAGGAGAAGATATTGATGAAGAAGAGAATATTAAGTATTTTATTAATAGCCATTATGGCATTAACGATGTTGGCAGGGTGTGGAAATAGTTCCGATACGTCAACGAAGACAAGTACGGCAGGCACACAAGCAACTAAGGAAGAGAGCACGGGAACAGCAACAACAGATGCTAAGGAGACAGCGGAGGCAGCATCGGCAGATGGTTATACGATTGGGATCAACTGCTTTGGAAATGGCTCCTATGCACTTGTAACACTGGCTAACAATTCTGTCAAGGTATTTGAAGCCTATGGAGATACGGCTAGTGTCAGCGATGATAATTTCCAGATTGATAAGATTATTCAGGATGTTGAAAATATGATTGCAGCAGGCGTTGATGGCTTGATTGTTTGGCTGCCGGCAGATACGCTTTATGAAACTGTAGCAGAGCTTTGTGAAAAGAATCAGGTGCCTTTCGTGTTGAACGATAAAATACCGGCCGATGAAGAAATTGCGGAAACAATTAAAGCAAACCCCTACTTTGTAGGTGCGATCAGCCCGGCAAATGATGAGTATGGAACCCAGATGGCAGAGTATGCATTAGGGAAGGGCTATAAGACTTGTATCATGTCTTCCTCAGGGGTCGGAGATGCGTCGGATACACCAAGATTAGAGGCATTTAGAGAAGCGTTTGAAGCCGGTGGCGGAGAAATCCTAGAGGAATTACATGCCGATGCTGCCGATGCCGCGCATGGTCAGATTGAGAATGCATTGATTGCCAATCCGGACGTTGATTTTATCTATGGTGTCGGCTCAGACTTTGGTATTGCCGCTTGCGGTGTTTTAGAAAATCAGGGCAGAACCGATATTGCGGTACTGACATCCGGCCTTGATTCAGAGGCGGTGAACCTATTAGAGAGTGAGCAATTAGAGGTGCTTTCAGGAGACAACTGGATTGCCGGCACAATGTCAGCGATTTTAATGAAAAACTATCTTGAAGGAAATGAGTTAAAAGACGCAGATGGAAATGTTCCTTATGTTACCAACATACCTCCTTTTACACTGCAGTCGAATCAGATTGATTTGTTCCGCAAATGCTTTATCGACAACTTCTGCTATACAGATGAAGAGCTTAATCAGCTGGGAGGTGTTAGTTATGATGCGTTTATCGAAGCCATCGACAACTATTCTTTTGAAGCAAGGGCAAAAGCGCTTTGCGAGGCGGGAGTCGTGACTGAAGACGAGTTGAGCGCAGCGGGTATTAATTAGCAGTTTCGGGAAAGCATCTGTATTTGACTAATACAAAATACAGGTGCCTTCCCAAATATTTGGAGGTGTTTTATGGTAGCAGCAAAAGGTGCAAAATATAGAACGCAGTTTCTGTTTGTGATAATTGTAGCTGTTTTATTGGTAGTTTGTAATCTCGTGGCCGGAGGAAAGTTCTTGGCAGTCAATAATATGCTGACTGTGTTAATCCAATCGGTCTTTTATACATTTGTAGGCTGGGGGATGGTCTTCATCTTTACGCCGGGGATTATCGATTTATCAATTGGGGCAACGGTTATTTTAGCCGCAAATATCGGGGCAGTTTGTGCCATGGATTTCGGAATGGGATACGTAGGATTGATTGTTATGACAATTCTATCGGCGATGGTCTTACAGATGCTCAGTGTTCTGTGTTCCGTACAATTAAAAATCCCATCATGGATTAGCGGACTTGGAATGGCATTGATTTATGAGGCGGTGTTAAATATTTATGTCAATAAACGGGCATTGACAGCAGGTTCAAATCTTATTGTATTAAAGGATTACCGGGCTTTAGGACAGCAGCCGGTCATGATTGTGGCATTGATGATCGGGCTTTTAGCAGTCTATATTCTGTTTAACAGAACAACACTTGGATTTAACATAGAAGCAATAGGGAATAACGACGGGGTTGCAAGCGCAATGGGAATCAACAGAAAGAAGACTATTCTGTTAGGCGCACTGATCGGAGGGCTCTTTATCGGGATCGGCAGCCTGCTCCAAGAAAGCTATGTCGGAAAATTTTATTCACAGACGGGTCTTGCAAGTCTGAGCAGTATCTTTCGCTCTTTAGCCATCTTGTTGTTGGCGCAGTCGTTTTCGAGGATATTTACGATGCCTGTCGGAGTGGTGATTTCTTCAGTTTTAGTAATGGGACTCTTTAATTTCCTGACAATCATTGGCGTACCGTCGGGAACGGGACAGGAAATGTGTTTAGGTGCACTTGTTATTTTATGTGGGATTATCTCTCACTGGAATCACAGAGGGGTGGTGAAGTGATGCAGACAATACTTCAAGTGGAACGCATTACAAAGACATTTGGCAGTACGGTAGCCAATAAGGATGTCAGTTTAAGTGTGAAACGAGGTTCTATCCATGGACTTGCAGGTGAAAACGGTTCCGGAAAATCAACACTATCTTCCATTATTTCCGGTATGCTAAGTGCAGACAGCGGCATAATCTATAAAGATGGAAAAGAATTTAAACCGGCAAATCCAGTTGCTGCTAATGATGCAAAAGTGGCTATGGTGGTTCAGGAGCTGGGAATCATAGGAACATTGCCGCCGATAATTAATATGTTTCTGGGGAAAACAAATCGTTTTTCAAAAATGGGAATTGTAGATTTAAAGAAAATGGAGGCAGCAGCGAAGGCGCAATTTGAAAAATGGGAATTGCCTGAGATTCCATTAGCAGGAAAGACAGAAGATTTGTCCGTAGAACAGAGGAAAATTTTGGAGTTGGCGAGAGCGTTAGCATCCGAACCGGATTTTCTAATCTTAGATGAAATATCACAGGCATTATCGCAGGACAACCGAAAGGCACTCTATAAATTTATTGAGAAATTTAAAAACCAGGGAAAGAGTATTTTGATGATTAGCCATGACTTGGATGAAATGCTGGAAGTATGTGACACGATATCGGTTTTGCGTGACGGAGTCGTCATCGATACGAAAGCGGCCAATGCGTACACCATCGGTGAATTACAAAAAAGCATGATTGGTCGTGAAGTGTCCGGCAATTATTATCGAGATGATCAAGAAGAGAGTTATCACGACGAAGTCATTCTTAAAGTGGAAAACCTCGCTCTGGGAAAAGAAATAGAAGAAGTGACGTTCGATTTACATAAAGGAGAGATACTTGCGGTATGTGGCCTGAGTAATGCGGGCATCCATACGCTGGGTAAAGTCTTGTTTGGATTGGAACGTGAATTCACGGGCACCATCACAGATGCCACGACTGGAAAAAAGCTTAAAAGACCGCAGGATGTTTTAAAGGCAGGCGGCGCCTATCTATCAAAGGACAGAGATCATGACGGACTGATGCTAAAAGCGACGGTAGGGCAGAACCTGATGGTTCCCAATGTTAATAGATTGCAGGGGAAACTGGGGTTTTTAAGTCCAAAGAGGGTAAATGCCATGTCACAAAAAGCAGCAGATGATTTTGAGGTGAAGAGTGAGGGTATTAACAGTATTGTCGCACAGCTCTCAGGTGGTAATAAGCAGAAGGTTAATTTAAGCCGCTGGCTTGTCCAGGAATTAAAATTCATTATTCTTGATTGCCCAACCAGAGGTGTAGATGTAGGGGTAAAAGCTTATATTTACGATGTTTTGAAAAAAGCAAAAAATGAAGGTATGGGCATTATTATGATTTCAGACGAATTACCGGAAGCAATGGGAATGGCCGATCGAATGATGGTTATGCGTAATCATGTCCCATCCGCAATACTAAGCCGATCCCAGGACTTTAGTGATGAAAAGATAGCGGAGGTGATGCTGTAATGAAGAACAGACAAAGCGTTAGCATAGCAGATTGGATGCCCATTATTATTTTTGTTGCGATTGCTGCAATCTTCGGGATTGCTACCAAAGGAACCATCTTTACACCCACTAATCTGACCAACATATTTAATCAATCTCTGGCGACGATTATCGCGGCCTTGGGAATGGTTTTTGTGGCAAGTATGGGCGGGACAGATATCACCCATGGCTCGCTTGTTGCATTGGCAACGGCACTGGGTTCTATGGCAGCTGCTAAAGGCGGAGTGATATTGCTTGTTCCGGTTATCATTCTTGTGGGAGCAGCCTCCGGATTATTGATTGGAACGATTAACGCAAAGTTTAAAGTTCCGTCCTTTATGACCTCCCTTGCATTATTGATTGCGTACCGGGCTTTGGTGAATCTCCTGCTTAGTTCAACTATATATAAGTTCCCGCGGGAATTGTCTTTCTTTGGAGAATTGTGGTTTGAAGTAGTGGCGGTCATTATTCTGATTATTATCATTACCTATGTTTTCCGCTATACACCATTTGGAACCTATGTCCGTGCAATTGGGGAAAATGAAAATTCTGTAAGATTTTCCGGAATTAATGTAGAAAAAATAAAGATTATTGCATTTATAATTTCTGGGGTGATGGCAGCAATTGCAGGGATCTTTTTGATAGCAAGAGTCGGCGGAACCAATAATACTCTGGGAAGCGGATTTGAAATGAAGGTTATGATGGCGATGTTTATCGGGGGTATACCGGTACAGGGAGGCATGGGCTCTAAGTTATATAAATTAGTCATCGGTGCGCCGACCATTATTTTACTGGAAAATGGATTAGTGCTATGTGGAGCGGATGGCGCAGTGACACAGCTGATACGCGGCATCGTATTATTACTGGTTATTTATATTACGATGCAGGTCAATGAGCGTTTCCGCTATGGACGGGGAAAAGAAGTTACAAAATCGTAAAATATCGGAGGAATAAGATGTGAAGAATGGGAAATTAAAGATAGGTTAGTAGGCTGCGCAGAAAGCCGCGAAGGAATATGGCGCCCAAAGTGCGAAAGTTTATGCCGATTATAATGAAATGTACAAGTGGTTCGGATAATGAGGAAGTGCCGCATCATAACAAAACAGCTCGTCGTTAAGGTGAAAAGCCTTAAAACGCAAGCTGTTTTTGTTCCTATGCTATAGACGCTTTGGCGTAGTGACGAACTACGCCATTTTCATTTATACTATCTGATACGTATTCCTCTATTGTTGGTTTTGCCTAATAGATGTTGCGCATAATCTACAAACATTTTTTTTATATTTTTCACTTATATATAGAAAAAAAAAATATATTAAATTACTCAAAATGTCTTTCATTCCCCGCTGCGACAGTGTTTGCATGAATTTGTATATATTTTACACAGAGGTTTCAACAGTAATTGACTTTGGCATACTTGTAAGTTATAATACAAGTATGCAAATTGAAGATTACAAACTGGTGAAAAGAGTGGTAATAAATGGAGAGAAATACAAAGGGAACGCTACAGAATATATCTACAGATGATTTGAGAACAAGAGTATTTGAACAGCTGCTGGAACAGATACGTAATGGTGTCTGGAAGCCAGGCGAAAAAATTCCTTCTGAAAATGAATTAACTGTTATTATGGGGGTTAGCAGGATCTCAATTAGAGAAGCCATTCAAAAACTGATAGCTCTTGACTTGGTTGAAACATATAGAGGAAAAGGAACTTTTGTAAAAGAATTCACAACGAATAGTTATTTGAATTCATTAGCACCTATGCTTAATCTATCAAAAAAGGATATTCTTCATGTTTTAGAATACAGAAGAATATTTGAGGTTAGTATTGTAGATTTATACATAGAGAAAGTCACAGAAAAAGATATTGTATTTTTAGAAAATTTGTGGAAGAAGATGGTTTACTACAAAACTAATAAAAAGATGTTTGTAAGATATGATTTGGAATCACATCTTAAGTTATATGAAATGACTAAGAACCCACTAATTATTAAAATCAGTAATATGATCAGGGATATTTTAGATTCCTCTATGAGAAGTGTATTGACACATCATGGAGCAGAGGAGGGAATTGTTTTTCACAAACAATTGATTGATACACTAAAAGTTGGCGATGCTGAAGAATTAAAAAAGATTACTAACGATTTACTATTAGCGGTGGAGAATGAGGTAAAAGCTTTAGATGATTTTTAAAGGCTTGATTAAAGGCGATTTAAATAATACGGTTGTTATTACCCGTATTTATTTAAATAGATAACTTGTCATACATCATACAAATAAGATGTAGACAGAAACTATATGTATTAGGAGGGATTTTTTTATGGCAAAACAAAAAATGAGTTTTACACAAGGACTTAAGGCACAGTTTTCAACAAAATCTTTAGTACTGATACCTATTGCGGTAGGTATTAATCTAATTGGCGGAACCTTGGCGGCGACACTGAAATTACCATTATTCCTGGATATGATCGGCACTATCTTATCAGCAGCGCTTGCTGGTCCCTGGGTAGCGGCTCTAGTAGGGCTGCTTACCAATCTATTCCTGGCACTTGTATCTAACCCTGTGTATGTACCTTATTCACTAGTTAGTATCGCATGCGGCCTGCTTACCGGATATATGATAAGGGCAGGGCTGTTTAAAAAGATACCGGGATTAATTGTAACATGGCTTTCTGTAACACTTGTATCCGTTATTGTATCTTCAACAATCACAATATTCGTATTTGGAGGAGCTACCGGAGCTACGGGATCCTCTGTACTTACAGCCGGCTTAATAGCGGCAACTCAGGATATTGTCAAATCAGTATTTGCATCATCATTTATTGAGAATTTGATCGATCGAGGCATTGCCTTTGCAATTGCTTATATTCTCCTGAAGCGGATACCAAAGCGTTTCTTAAGCCAATACACAATACAGTCTAATTTTGACGATGAAGATTAAGCCTTTCTTATGTGTGAATCGATGATTGATTGTAATTAAACTGGGAGGTTATTTATTATGGCAAAGACATCAAACTATATTCCACAGGATTCACCCATTGACCGAATGCATCCAATGGTTAAAATTTATGCTATCTTTTGTCTGGGTTTAAGTGCGCTATTGTTTCCTAATTTCTTGTTTTCCTATGCAATTGTGATTGTTTTATTCATAGTTGCAGGTATCGCAAAATTATTAAAACGATTTTCGAAATTTATCATAGGGTTTACGATTCCCATAACCATTATGCTTATGTTTATACAGGGATTATACAGCCCTAAGAATGAAACTATTCTAATGGATTTTGGATTTGCCAGGCTTGGCCTGGAGGGGGTGGTGATTGCATTAAATATTATAGGGACGCTGCTGGTATTTCTGGGGACTTTTTATCTAATGACCACGACTACTTATACAGGAAAACTGGTGGCAGCTTTAGTACAATCTGGTATGAGTGTGAAGGTTGGCTATTTGATATTGGCAAGTTTAAATGTTGTTCCTCAGATGCAAAGAAGAATGTCCATCATAAAGGAAGCCCAGGTAGCCAGAGGCGTAGAGACAGAAGGGGGCTTACTAGCCAGATTCAAAGCGTTTATCCCACTTTTGGGACCAGTGGTCATGTCTTCTTTAACCGATGCACAGGAGCGGGGAATGACTTTGGAAACCAGGGGATTTGCAGTAACTGGTATTAAACCTACCACATATGTTCAGGTGAATGAAAGTCCTTCTGATAAATTAATAAAGGCCATATTGATTCTGTTTTTTCTGGCATCAGCAGGGAGTTCTCTAGTGTTAAGGTTCGTATTGTAAGGGGGTGATTTTTTGGAAGAAACAGTATTGGAGATAAAAAATTTAAGTTTTAAATATCAGGATAGTAAGAAAAAAGTGTTTGAGGGATTGGATTTCTCAGTAAAAAAGGGTGAGTTCATATGCATAATTGGACCAAATGGATCTGGAAAATCAACCCTTTGCAATAGTCTTGTAGGACTAATTCCCTATTATTTTACCGGTAAGTGGGGAGGCAATGTAATTGTAAATGGAATAAATACAAAAGACAGTTCAATTGCAGAATTGTCAAGGCAGATTGGTTTTGTATTTCAAAATCCATTTAACCAGCTTTCTTATACCGCAGGCAGTGTAGCAGAAGAACTGGCCTTTGGTTTAGGGAATATGGGGGTGCCCAGAAGTGAGATGCTCAAAAAAGTAGACAAAGTAGCAAAGCTCATGAGGATTGATCATATTATCTGCAAAAACCCATTGGAATTATCTGGGGGGCAGGTACAGCGCATAGCCTTTGGATCTACTTTTATCATGGAACCGCAGATACTGGTTCTGGATGAGTGTACAACTCAGCTGGATCCTCTTGGCAGTGAGGAGATATTCGATATTGTAAAAGAACTAAATAAAAGTGGTGTCACCGTAGTCATGGTAGATCATGATATGGAACGTGTAGCCAGATGTGCAGATAGAATTCTGGTCATCGCCTATGGGAAGCAGATAGCTATAGATACGCCAGAAAAAATATTTAGTAACCTGGATATGGCATCTTTTGATGTAGATATCCCTGATTTTGTAACAATCAGCAAAATACTGAAAGAGCGGGGCTATTATAAAGGAGAGATAACCATTGATGAAGCTTCAGCTGTAAATGCGGTAAAGGAGGTACTGGCATGAAAATTGAATTAAAAAATATGGGCCATACATATCCTACCGGAGATAAAGCACTTGAAGGAATTGACTTGCTGATAGATCAAAGAGAACCTGTGGCTATTATAGGACAAAATGGGGCAGGAAAGACTACACTGGTAAAACATTTTAACGGAATTCTGCGGCCCACTTCAGGTGATATTCTTTTAGATGGAGAAAGTATTGAAAATCGCTCTACAGCTAAATGGTCCAAGGACGTAGGTTATGTTTTTCAAAATTCCGATGACCAGTTATTTTTGGATACTGTTCGTAAAGAGTTAGAATTTGGCCCAAGGCAGATTGGTATGCCTGATGAAAGAATAGCAGAACAGCTTGAGTACGTAAGCAAGCTATGTGATCTTGCGGATAAGCTGGATGACCATCCCTTTGATCTTACATCCACACAGAAAAAATTCTGTACTGTCGGTGCTATTATTATGATGGATCCTCAGGTGCTTATATTTGATGAACCTACCTGCGGACAAGACATAAAGGGAACCAAACGTCTCTGCGATATTGTGAAAGCAATGCAGGAAAAAGGCAAGTTATGTATTACAATCTCACACGATATGAAATTTGTTGTTGAAAATTTCACTAGAACCATTGTTCTATGCAAAGGAAGCGTACTCTTAGATGGAAGTACAAAGGAGGTATTTGCACAGCCTGATATATTGAAAAAGAGTTTTGTATCTCCGCCTCCACTTACCAGGGTGGCACAGCAGGCAGGTATATCAGATACCATATTTGATATAAAAGAACTAATCAATGTCATTGACGAAAGAAGGGAGCAAAGAATATGAGTGATTGTAAGATACAAATATATGGAATACGGACGGCAGAAGATGCAAGGATGATAATTGACCAGGGAGGACATCATATCGGGGTATCCTATGGGAAAATCAAACGTACACCGGGTCAGCTCAGTTGTGAGAAAGCCAGAGAGATTTTTCAGGGTGTTCAGCCTCATGCTGTGAAAATCGGACTTACGGTGGCGGAGGATATTGATGAGATTACAGAGAATCTAAAAGAAGTATTACCTGATGTTTTACATTTGTCAGGAGATATAGAAGGCATACTGCCAAAAGAAGTAGAAGAACTAAAAAAACGTTTTCCAGGCTTGAAAATCATGCAGGCAATTCCGGTATTGCAGGGGGTTCCTTTAGAGGAGCAGAAAGTACTTACCTATATAAAAGAGTATGAATCAGTTTCTGACTTCTTCCTGATTGATACAAAGGCAGTAGATGCAGGAGATATTGGTGCAACAGGCCTGACTCATGACAGGGCAATTGATAAGGCTGTTATTGACAGTACAAATGTGCCTTGCATCATTGCCGGAGGATTAGATCATACAAATGTAGAAGATGCTATTCACGAAACGAATCCGTATGGGGTGGATTCTTACAGCCTTACTAATCTGGATAATCCGGTAGAAGGAGAAGGATGTAAAGATCCTGAAAAGGTAAGGCTTTTTGTGGAGGCCGCCAGAAATGCTTAATGGAAAGAAAGTCTTTATCGTTGGGGATGCCAATGTAGATATTATTGTACCTTATCCCAAATTCCTAAATCCTGAAAGAACAAATGTAAAGTACCCAACTCCCTGTATGCAGGGGGGAGGGACAGCGGCAAATACAGCAGTCGCCCTCGGCAGGCTGAAAATACCGGTAGAATTCTTAGGAACGCTGGGAGATGATCAATATGGAAGTTATGTTATGAAGGATTTTAGAGATGAAGGAGTTGGTACGAAACATATTATCGTGGATGAGCAGCTTCATACTGTCGGGGTGTTTGCATTCATTGATGAATATGGGGAGCGATACCTTTGGGGATGGCCTAGAACACAGCAGGCGTTTAAAGTGCTGGAAGAAGATAAAGTAGATTATACAGTGATTAAAAATGCTGCATGGGTACACTCTTCAGGAATGGCAATGGTACATAATACATCGGCAAGGCATACTATCTTGAAAATTTTAAAGACTGCAAAGGAAGCGGGGGTACCTACTTCTTTTGATTTAAACCTGCGGGTAAATAATGGAGAATTAGAAGATGATTATAAGGAAGCGGTAATGCAGGCAATGGGGTACTGCAACTACATATTGGGATCAGGAGAGGAAGAGTTTTATTACTTGCATCCAATGGAAGATTGGGCGGATAGTGTGAAGTATTTTGCAGCACCAGATCGAATATTAATTGCCCGAATGGGTAAAAAAGGTTCTATGGCTGTTACGAATGTTAAGACAATTACTCAGGCTGCTTTTCCAGTAACAGTTTCTGATACGGTAGGTGCGGGAGATGTATATAACGCAGGATTTATTGCTGCCAGATTGCAGGGGAAAGCCCTTAAAGACTGCTTAATACAGGGCAATGCGGTTTCTGGTTATACAGTCAGCAAAAAAGGAGCTCGTTCTTGTCCTGACAGACAACAGACAGATACATTTATTAAGCAATACAGTGCAACTAGCTGAATCTGGTACACCAATATGACTATGAATGGAGGAAATGATGAGGAAAATAATATTAGACTGTGATCCGGGACATGATGATGCCTTTGGAATACTATTAGCGTTAAAGCATCTGGATGTACTGGGAATTACTACAATAGGAGGCAATTGCAGCCTGGAAAATGTAAGCAAGAATGCACTTAAGGTGCTGGAGGTATTAGATAGAACCAATATCCCGGTGTATAAAGGGCATGAATGTCCAATGGTGGCGCCACTGGTAACAGCTCCCCAGTTTCATGGAGAGTCCGGAATGGATGGTCCCATACTACCTGAACCTGTTATAAAATGCCAGGATAAACATGCAGTGGATTTTATAGTAGAGACCGTCATGTCCACAGACGATGTCACTTTAATTGCAACAGGTCCTCTTACCAATATTGCAGCAGCTATTAACAGAGAGCCGCAAATTACCGACAGGGTAAAAGAAGTTAGTATTATGGGAGGTTCTGTTACATTTGGAAACTGGACTCCGGCAGCAGAATTTAACATATTTGTAGATCCGGAAGCCGCCTCCCGGGTGTTTTACTCTGGTATACATGTGAAAATGTGTGGGATAAATTTAACAAGGCAGTGCCTGCTAACAATGGAACATGTGAATGAATTTAAGAAAATAGGAAACAGGGCTGCCGGCCTGGCAGCCGATTTGACTGAATTTTTTATAGATGCAACTGAGAAAAATGCTTCTTTAGCGGGCGCCAATATGCATGATGCATGTGCGGTTGCATGGATAATAGACCCTAATTTAATAAAAGGGGCACCAATGCATATCACGGTAGAATTAAAAGGAGAGTTCACAAGGGGAATGACCGTATGTGATTACCGCCATCTAAGGGGCAGCAATCCCCAAATAGACCTCCATAGAGAGCCTACAATGGAATGGAGGGGAGAAACTCCAAATGCTGAGGCGGGTCTGGAATTAGACTTTGAAGGATTCATGGATCTGTTATATAGTACATTACGTTCTTATTAGTAAATAATTAGTATTTTTATTTCTAAATATTAGTAAGGAAATGCTGAGGCAGGAGAACAGGAGTAATGTACGAATGGACAGAAAAAAATACACATTGATTGGATTAATAGTAATTATTATCTGGGGAACCAGTCCTGCATTTACGAGAACATTAGGAACCAGCCTGGGAGCATTTACAGCTGCTGCCATTGTAAATATGATTGGCGGCTTGTTGGCTTTAGGACATCAAATGCTGTTTAGAGGGGGTCTTGGCAGTTTTAAAGGACGATCTAAAAAATATTGGATACTATGTGGTTCACTCTTTATTATTTATACGGCAACATCGTATATTTCCGTAAATATAGTAGATAGTTCCGAAGTAGTAACTTTAGTTTTAGTTAAATTTCTATGGCCCTTATTTACTCTGGTATTGACTATACCTATGTTGAAACAAAAGGCATCCCGCTGGCTGGTGGTAAGTGTAGCTATTAGCCTGACTGGTATAATAATTGCAAAGCTGGGAATGGATACATCAGGAGGGTTACAGCAGATTATACGTGTTCTATTTAGTAATGGAACGGCCTATGTACTTGGGTTGGCAGTTGCTGTCTCCTGGGCACTCTATACGAATTTCACAAAGCTTTTTGCAGAAGAAGGACAATCAGATGGTGTGGGTATCTTCATGCTTGCCTGTGGTGTGTTGCTGGGTATTATATCCATTGGATTAGAGGAACCCAGACAGTTTTCATCTGAGATTATTCTTGAATTGCTTGTTCAGTCTGTTCTGGTATCTTACATAGCAAATATCGGATGGAATTTAGCCATCAAAAAAGGAAATATGCTGCTGATTGTATTGGCATCTAATTTTCTTCCGATTATATCTACCGCTATTACTGCTGGGATGCTGCATGTTAATATAGATAAAAATGTATGTCTTGGTGCCGTGCTCGTTGTAATTGGGACCATTTGGAGCAGATGGTGTTTTGCAAAGGGCGGAACCGGAAAGGAATAATATATTGAAGTATAATACAGTCATTTTTGATTTTGATGGAACATTAGCAGACACAGAGGAAGATGTTTGGATCTCTCTGGAATATGCAGCCTCCAAGATCGGCTGTCACTTTCTGGATAGCTATCGTACAAATAGGGCCAATCTGGGAGCGTCTGAAGAAGATATCTTTTGTGCTTTGCAGCCGAAGCCGTCATATGATCTCTATGACTCCTTTTGGAAGGATGTTCGGGAGCATTACCGGTCCCATAATAAATTTATACATACAAGGCTGTTTCCAGGGATAGAAAATTTTTTACAACAATGTCTGGTACATAATATCCCTTGTTATATTGTGACTCTAAAACCTTTATCAGCATTGGAAAATATATTATATAGCAAAGGATGGAATATTTATTTTCATGCGTGGCTCTCTGTGGATTCTTTTTCAGAATCAGCGACAAAGACGCAGTTGCTGGCTTTCTTGCTGGAAAAAGAACCGAGGCTTTTTAAATGTGTATATGTAGGAGATACATACAGTGATGTAACAGCAGCCAGGGCAAACGGAATTGATTGTATTGGAGTCACTTATGGAGATGGAGATGTGAAGCGATTAGAGCAGGAGGAGCCGGTTATGTTAGTATCAACATCTAATCAACTGATAAAGGTTTTAAGCGAGCAAATCTTTTCAATTGATTGATTCAGGCTAAAAAATTAAACATGTGCCAACAAGGCAGATATCTCAATGGAGGGTACCTGCCTTCATTGTAACTAAAACCGGCACATTACTTTAGTTGATTTCTGCCCCATTCACTACAAATGCCTACAATGTAATCTATTTCACATTTAATACCTTTTTCCATATCCTGCAGCATACTTGCTTTTAAAGGTCGATGCGGTTTAAAGTACAAGGAGTCAACTTTATGAGAAATTTAAAAAATATAATTTATGCTAATATATCTTTTTAGGTTGTCAAATGATAAAGCCGCGCTTCATAAGGTTTAAGTATTTTGTCATTTTCATTAAAGTTGGAAAGCAATAGATGATTCCATTTCATACTTCTTGTTAACGAATGAGCACTCAAATTGCACTCTATACCATATTGATCCCCATTCATCTCCCTTGTATAGGCAAAATAGTTTTTCCTCTTTGGTTTGATAAAATATACCTCGCCATAAATCAAAGCCTTGTTTTCTTTTCTCAAAGCGATTAAACTTTGATAAAACCGAAGCACTGACTCCGGATTTTCCATTTGCTCCGCGGCGTTACACCTTGCTTCATCGCCGTCTCCAATAATCCATGGCGTATTCACGGTAAATCCGCCGTTTTCCGTGTTGTCCCACTGCATGACCGTACGTGCATGATCGCGGGTACCAGAACGTATTTTAGAAAATGCGGCTTGTTCTCTCATACCGCTATTTATCAGTTCATGGTAGAGACCGATACTTTCCACATCTTGAATCTGATCAATATTTTTAAATGCCTTATTCACCGCACCTAGTTCCTGTCCCTGAAAAATAAAAGGCGTCCCCCGGAGTGTTAGCTGAAGCATTGCGAGAAGTTTTGACACCTGGACTCTAAATCGTCCTGAAGGATCAACTTTAGAAACCATACGGGGGTTGTCATGATTCTCAAAAAAGAGGGTTTGCCAGCAGTCACTTCCGTAATTAAGGGACCAATCCATAAGATACTGTTTTAGATAATTTAAATCATAGATGTAGTCATCAAAACGGGTATGACCCGGCGTTTCCAAATGGTCAAACGAAAAGACCATATCCAGTTCACCTCTGTCTGAAGCGGTGAGCTGCCTGCTCATTTCCATTCCGATACCAGGCGTTTCTCCGACGGAAAAAGCATCATAAGGAGCAAAGGCTTTTTTACGGACTTCACGCAAATATTCATGGAGCCTTGGTCCATAGAAATAGTGTTCAATTCCGCAATATCCCATCATTGTGCCGATGGTTTCATCTCCGTAGGGAAGACCGGGGCGTTTGGAAATATAATTAATGACGTCCAGCCTAAAGCCATCAACCCCCCGGCCTAACCAACCTCTGATCATCCCGTAGACATCTTCCCGAAGGGCAGGATTTTCCCAGTTCAAATCCATCTGCTTTTTGGAAAATAGATGAAGTCCCCAGAGCTTTTGCTCTTTATAATGATTCCATGCAGAGCCGCTAAAAAAGGATGTCCAGTTGTTTGGAGGTGTATTTTCCATAGCCGGCTGGAGAAAATAGTAGTCTCTGTAAGGCGATGAAGGATCATTAAGAGCCTTCTGAAACCAAATATGCTCATCGGAGGTGTGATTGACTACCAGATCCATAATTAACTTCATACCGCGCAGGTGGACACCATCAAGAAGAGCCTCAAAATCTTCCATAGTACCAAACTCATCAAGAATTTTGTCATAGTCTCGAATGTCGTAGCCATTGTCGTCATTTGGAGAGTCATAAATAGGCGAAAGCCAAAGGGCATCCACACCCAGTGCTTTAAGGTAATCTAACTTCATCAGAATCCCTTTTAGGTCTCCGATGCCGTCGCCGTTAGAATCCATGAAGCTTCTGGGATAAATTTGATAAAAAACAGCTTCCTTCCACCAAGCTTCTTTAAATGCTTGTTTGGCCTCATCCTTAGGGGAAGCTTCCACAGTTGAGAGGAGATCTATTAAGGTTTCAAAGAAGCCCCCGCTAAGGCGTTCTCCGGCAAATGCCTTCACCCGCTTAAGTGATAGATGGGAGACAATAGGATTGGTAATCAAAATAGAAGGAAGATTTAGCTGCAGTAAAATTTTGGAGAGGATATCATGACCCACGGGGTTTTTCCAAACATCCCTGACTTTACTTTTAAGTGTATATTTCATCATCAATTCTCCTCATCTGCGGCTGGTAAAATTTCGCCGTGATCCTTAAGTTCTCTAATGATTTTTTCATAGGCTTCTTTATCAATGATATATTTTTTACGATAAACGACATAGCTTATAAGGATACAAATAAGTGGCAGGATCATCATTGCCGTCTTTACCATTAAAACACCTTCTGTCGTCACGTCTGCAGCAGAATCTGCGACCTTGATTCCTGAAAGAATAACGACTGCGCCGACAATACCGCTGGCGATTGCGCCGCCCATTTTGTTAATGAAGGGCTGCAGTGAGAAAGTCACTGATTCATTCCTCCGGCCCAGCTTTAGGTGTCCATAATCTACGGTATCCGCTAGAAATACCAACATCAGGAGCTGTATAAAGGCCTGTCCGATAAAGATTAAGATACCGGCCATTCCGATAAAAAGCATCGTATTTGTCGGGGCAAAGAAAAATATGACATAGCCTGCGGTGACGAGAATAATGGCACCGGTATAGAGGGTTTTTCGTTCAAAGCGCTTGCTAAATAGTGGAAATATCAGTAAGGCCGCAATCTGGGAAACACCCAGGACGACTGCAAAGATAGAGTACATCCCTTCATCTGCGTAGACATATTTAAAATAATACAGGCCGAAGCTTGTTGTTGTCACATAGCCTACCATAAATAGCGCCATACAGAGGGCGGTATAAAAAAGCTGGTCATTTTTAATGATGATTTTCAATAGCTCCCGCAAAGAAGTGTGCTGATTATCCTGAGAGATGATTTTATCCTGCTTTACACCAAAGAGCGTAATGCATTGCCCTATCCACATAATGGCCACGACAATTATTGCAAAGTAGAAATATCCCTTTTGGAGGCTTCCGAAGCGTTCTCCTATTGCATTTGAAATTGGGACAATTCCAGCGACTACAAAGAAAAGTCCGATATTCGCAAATATCCGGGCGACGGAGCCTATTTTCTCCCGCTCTTTTTGGTTAACACTCAAAGCCGGCATCATCGACCAGTAGGAGATGTCATTTGCGGTAAAGCTTATTCCCCAGGTAAGATATAATAAAGCAAACAGGAGAATAAAGCTTGTGCCTGTGAGGTGGAAATCCGTAAAAAGCAAAATGGTCAAAATTCCTGATAAAAGGGCGCCGATGGCAATCCATGGTTTAAACTTGCCAAAGCGGGTGTGAGTATTGTCAACGATAAGACCCATAACCGGGTCATTGAAGGCATCAAAAACCCGGGCGGCCAGAATAATGCCTGTAATCCACCACAGCATACCTGTCGGCAGATCAATAACATCAGTTAAATAAAATATTAAGTACATACTGACCAGTGAAGAGACCATATCCCTTCCAATTGTGCCTATTCCAAATGTATAACGGTTTCGTTTTGAATTCATTGTTCTACCTCCGATTCAACAACATACAGATTTGAGCCAAAATCACCCAGGAGCCTTGTCTGTGGATTATAATAGCTGCCCATGAACTGATCATTTAGGAATATCCCTTCTTCCAGAGTATCCCCTCCTGCCTTGTAATGCTCCACACAGTCTTGTAATGCATAATAACGGTTTGCCAGACGCAGAATCATACCACCAGGGTTTAATTCTATTGGGAGAATATGCTTTACCAGTTGGCCAAATCGTTTGATAAACAGTCGCTGCGGCTTTGTCCGGATCTCATAGCGCCGAAGCGGTTCAAGTCCGGGGATACGGAGTAAATCAGGTGCCTCCGATGCATGAGACTGGGTTTGGAAAAATCCGGTGACGGCGCTATCCTTATTAGGGGCGACGCACTGCCATTGGACCTTGTTAGATTTGCCTGTGTCAATGCGGCTAAAGCGGCCATATTGGAAGACCTTCCGATGCTGCTTGTAAAAGGCGATCTGATCCTTTAGCTCTTTCTTTTCCACCGCAGACAGGTACTTAAGATCCATTTCATATCCCAGGCAGCCGAAGCATGACACATTAAATCTGGTAGAAATGGGGGTTTCCCGGAGAGTTTGCTGGTGGGGGGCTTCACTGACATGAGCACCAATAGTGGAAAGTGGATAAAGGTAGGAAAGTCCGGATACAATTTTAAGACGCTCTGCCGGATCGGTGTCGTCCGATGCCCATATTTGGGGAGAATAGCACAAAAGTCCCAGGTCAAAACGGTTGCCTCCGCTGGAACAGGATTCCAGCAGAATATGTGGGCGGGGATTAAAAATCCGGGCGAGTATATCATAGAGTCCTAATATATAGCGGTGGAAAAACTCACCTTGATTGTCAAGACAAGGAGAGAAGGCCTCTGAGATATGCCGGTTCATATCCCATTTCACATAGGAAATATCCGCATCATCGAGAATATGTGAAACAGAGCTGACAATATAGTCACGTACCCTGGGGTTACAGAGATCTAAGACAAGCTGGTTTCTCCCAAGGGTTGGCGTTCTTCCGGGAAGGGTTATCGCATATTCTGGGTGGCGGCGAAATAGGTCGCTGTCAGGGTTTACCATCTCCGGTTCAAACCATAGCCCAAAATCAAGCCCAAGCTTCTTAAGCTTCATGGCAAAGCGGCTTAAGCCTTTGGGAAGCTTTTTACGGTTAACCGAATAGTCGCCTAAACCGGCATGGTCGTTATTCCGATTACCAAACCAGCCATCGTCTAAGACAAACAGCTCAATACCCAGCTTTTTAGCCCGCCGGGCCAGACGGAGGAGCTTTCTTTGGTTAAATTTAAAAAAGTGTGCCTCCCAGTTATTGATGAGAACCGGGCGCTCTTTTTCCTTCCATTCACCTCTGATAATATGATGGTTAATAAAGCTGTGAAAATTTTGGCTCATACCGTTGAAGCCAGAAGCACTGTAGGTCATAACAGCCTCGGGTGTCTCAAAGGATTCTCCAAACCCTAGCGCCCATTCGAAGCAATGGGGATTTATGCCGAGACAGATACGGATAAGCTGACGTTCTGAAAGCTCTGCGCAGCCCATATGGTTTCCGCTGTAAATCAGGTTAAAGCCATAGACATTACCTCGATCTTCAATGGTATCGGAAGAAGCCAATAAAAATCCGGGATTGTGACGATTGCTGCTTCCGCCGGTGGTAGATGAATTGATGGTTATTCCATACTGAAGCGGGTGGTCGTGGCGGTGGGTTTCTTTAATCCAGCCTCCATCAAAGGTAATCATGCGGAAATCTTGATTTGGAAGATCCACGCACATGCTCATCAGTCTGCGGATAGTTAAGGGAGAAGGATTGCGGTTTGTCAAAATGACCTTGCGGGAAATCACGTTACTCTTTTCAAAAACAGTGTAAAATAGAGAAGCTTCTACCTGAGCACAGTTATCTTCCAATAAAATCTCCAGAGTTTCTGCGCCCTCATCTCCTTCGTAGGCGGAAGGAAGCTTATCAGATGACACACAGCCTTTATGTATTTTGTAGTTTTTATAGACGAAGTCACACACAAAGCTTCCATCAGGCATTTTAAGTTCAGCCGGAGAAAATCGGTAGTCGCCCCGGCCGATACCGGACCATTCCAATGAAAGCGCGTCCAGTGCGTAGAGGGGATCCTCCGGATGATAAACGATGCTTGAGCCGATGACCACGGTTCTTTTCCGGCGCAGGCCATCTAAATCGTAATTGGTCAGTTTAGAGCCGTAATAAATGTGCTCCAGATGCCCATACTTTGTTACTTGAAAAATATAACCGGTACTTTTTGTTTCCAGCGTGAAAACATCACAAGAATCTTCTGATGAGGTACTAATCATATGTGAATCCCTCCATTTCATCTTTATTGTATTATGTGGCCTTTATTGTATTTTAACATATTTTTTATAGAAAATATATATTTTGATAATAGATTACGGTGTAATTTTATTAATTTTGCCTAAGGTGTAAAAAGAGCTATTTATTCAATATCATATAAAATAAATATTAACGCTATATATAGTATAGATGTAATTTATTAGACCTATATTGTGTAGATAATTTACCTGGATTTTTGAATTAAGGAGTGCTATAATGAAGAGCAGATATTTATTTTTTAGATAATGTACGAGGAGAAATTTAAGATGAAGATTATCAAGAGAGATGGGAGAGAAGTTGACTATGATCGCAGCAAGATAATCACAGCGATTAATAAAGCCAATGTGGAAGTTCCTGAGGAAGAGAAAGTCAATGAAGAAATGATTGAGTCCATTGTATTATATATTGAAAATCGCAACCGCAAGCGTATGCTGGTTGAAGATATTCAAGATATCATAGAGCAAAAGCTTATGGCTGAAGGAAAGTTTGTCCTTGCTAAGACATATATTATTTATCGTTACACTCGTGAACTGGTAAGAAAGGCCAATACAACCGATGAATCGATATTGGCTTTGATAAAGAACAGCAATATCGATGTCATGGAAGAAAACTCCAACAAGAATGCAGCCGTTGCCTCAACGCAAAGAGACTTGATTGCCGGAGAGGTTTCAAAAGATTTGACAAAGAGGATATTACTTCCTGAAAAAATCTCTAAGGCTCATGAAGAAGGAACGATTCATTTTCATGATGCGGATTATTTTATCCAGCCTATTTTTAATTGCTGTTTAATTAATATCCAGGACATGCTTGATAACGGCACTGTAATGAACGGGAAATTAATTGAAAGCCCTAAAAGCTTTCAGGTGGCTTGTACAGTCATGACTCAGATTATATCAGCAGTGGCTAGCAGCCAATATGGTGGACAATCGGTGGATGTACGCCATTTGGGCAAGTACCTGCGTAAAAGTTATGATAAATATAAAGATGCGATTACCGGGCAATTTGGAGAAGATATTGATGCTGATATGATTGAAAAGATTGTTGCAAGCCGTCTGGAAGATGAATTAAAATCAGGTGTACAGACCATTCAGTATCAGATTAATACACTAATGACGACCAATGGACAATCACCCTTTGTTACAATATTCCTCAATCTTGACCCAGTGGATGAGTATATCGAAGAGAATGCAATGATTATTAAAGAGATTTTAAAGCAGCGGCTGGAGGGTATTAAGAATGAAAAGGGCGTTTATGTAACACCGGCATTTCCAAAGCTTATTTATGTGCTGGATGAACATAATTGCTTAAAGGGCGGCAAGTATGATGATATTACAAAGCTTGCGGTTAAATGTTCAGCAAAACGTTTATATCCGGATTACATTTCGGCAAAGAAGATGCGTGAAAATTATGAGGGTAATGTATTTAGCTGCATGGGTTGCAGAAGCTTTTTAACGCCATGGGAAGATGAAAACGGTAACTATAAGTTTGAAGGACGTTTTAATCAGGGTGTTGTCAGTTTAAATCTTCCTCAGATTGGTATTGTTTCAAGGGGGAATGAAGAAATCTTCTGGAAGCTTTTTGATGAACGTTTACAATTATGCTATGAAGCCTTAATGTGCCGTCATGAAGCATTGGAGGGAACATTATCCGATGTAAGTCCAATCCACTGGCAGTATGGTGCTATTGCAAGGCTTGAAAAAGGCGAAACAATTGATAAATTGCTCCATAATGGGTACTCGACTATCTCTCTGGGTTATATTGGCTTATATGAAGTTACTAAATTAATGAGAGGGGTCAGCCATACGACTAAAGAAGGTTCTGAGTTTGCATTACGTATAATGAATCATCTAAGAGAAACAACGGATAAATGGAAAAAAGAGTCAGGTATTGCCTTTGGTGTTTATGGTACGCCGGCAGAATCTTTGTGTTACCGCTTTGCAAGAATTGATTTGGAGAGATTTGGCGTAATTAAGGATGTGACCGATAAAGGATATTATACGAATTCTTATCATGTAGATGTCCGTGAAGATATAGATGCTTTCAGTAAATTTAAATTCGAAAGCAAATTCCAAAAGATTTCTTCAGGAGGCGCAATATCTTATGTTGAGATTCCGAACATGCGACATAATTTAGAAGCCTTGGAAGATGTTGTGAAATATATTTACGATAATATTCAATATGCCGAATTTAACACAAAATCTGATTATTGCCATGTATGTGGCTTTGATGGGGAGATTATGATTAATGATGATTTTGAATGGGAATGCCCACAATGTGGCAACAAAGACCATTCTAAAATGAATGTTACAAGAAGAACATGCGGATATCTTGGAGAGAATTTCTGGAACGTGGGGAAAACCAAAGAAATCAAGAGCCGTGTCCTGCATTTATAATGAGTGAACAGTATGAATTATGCAGTTATAAAACCACATGATGTGGCCAATGGACCGGGCGTGCGGGTATCACTATTTGTCAGCGGCTGCCATCATCGATGCAAAAATTGTTTTAACCAGGAAACCTGGGACTTTAACTACGGTGAAGCGTTTACCGAAAGGCACATTGATCAAATTATAGATTATTTAAACCCTTCTCATATTAAAGGTTTAACCCTTTTGGGTGGGGAACCCTTTGAATATATTAATCAGCAGGGACTACTCCCTTTGTTAAGGGAGGTAAGTAGAGTTTATCCTGAAAAAAGCATATGGTGTTTTTCGGGTTACGATTTTGATAAGGATATTATGGGAACCATGTATGAGAAATGGGAAGAGACCAGGGAGTTGCTGTCCTATATCGATATTTTGGTCGATGGGAGATTTGTTGAAGCGCTAAAAAGCCATGATTTGCGTTTTAAAGGGTCATCTAACCAGCGGACGATTGACGTGCAGAAGTCATTGGAGAGAAAAGAAACGATTATACTGGAAGGTTACGAGGAGACAAAAAGATGATGAAACAACAAGTTAACGTAAAAAAACTAAATAAAGATGCGGTTATTCCTACTTATGGAACTGAATTCAGCGCAGGCGCGGATTTATATGCTTGTATTAAAGAAAAAGTGATTATCAATCCGGGGGAAACCGTAATGATTCATACAGGCATCGCAGTGGAAATACCCATAGGATATGCAGGACTTGTTTATGCAAGAAGCGGATTGGCCTCTAAAAAGGGCCTAGCGCCTGCAAATAAAGTAGGTGTCGTTGATGCTGACTACAGGGGAGAGCTTATGGTAGCGCTGCACAACCATTCACTGAAACCTGCTGAAATTGAAAAAGGTGAACGAATTGCCCAGATGGTTCTTACGCCGTTTTTGGCTGCGGAATTTTTAGAAGCCACGGAATTAAGTGATACGCAAAGAGGCAGTGGAGGGTTTGGATCTACTGGTAAAAAATAAAGCAGGCTGGCTGGGATGGAGGAGGAAAAGAACAGGAGGCTGGATATGACTAAGAAAAAAACGATCACTGCTGCCCTTTTGGGCGCAGGTATCAGAGGTGCCATGGCATATGGCATATACATTAAGAAACACCCTGAGCAGATCCGCCTGGCAGCCGTAGCGGAACCAGATGAAAAAAGAAGGGAAAACGTCCGTAAAATGCATCACTTACCGGAAGAGAACTGTTTTTCTGACTGGAGGGATCTTATGTGGAGAAAGAGGATGGCAGATGCGGTCATTATTGCCACGCAGGATGCGATGCATTATGAAGCGGCGATTTGTGCGGTGGAAAAAGGATACCATATATTGATGGAAAAACCCATATCCAATGATATAGAGGAATGCATTCACCTAGCTCAGTATGTAAAAGATAAAAAGATGGTATTTTTGCTCTGTTATGTTTTGCGGTATTCACCCTTTTACCGGAAGATAAAAGAGCTTTTGCTGCAGGGGTGTATTGGAGACTTGGTATTTATCAGGCATTCTGAAAATATCGCTTATTGGCATTATGCCCATAGTTTTGTACGTGGGAATTGGAATAATCTAAGCCATTCCTGTCCGCTTATATTGTCAAAATCCAGCCATGATATGGATTTGCTTTTATGGCTTTCTGGTTCTGATGCGAAAAGTGTTTCTTCTTTTGGAGAACTGTCCTTTTTTAAAGCAGAGCGGGCACCCACAGGCGCTGCAAAAAGATGCAGCCAGGGCTGCCCTTTCCATAAAGAATGCCCTTATAATGCAGTCCGGTTCTATTTGGAAGATGGAAGGCATAAATGGGCTCTCCGGGCAATGACAGCAGATACCAGCCGCGAAGGGATAAAAAAGGCCTTGGATACCGGACCTTATGGCAGGTGTGTATTTTATTGTGATAATGACGTTGTGGATCATCAGATAGTAAATATCCAGTTTCAAAATGGTGTTACGGCCTCTTATACGGTAAGTGCATTTACCAGAGATTTTTTTAGGGAAACAACATTAATGGGAACTAAAGGGGAAATCAGGGCAGATGACTTGGATTTTAAGATACGTGTGTCAACATTTGGTTCTGATAAGGCAGAATTATTCTTTGTAGATAAATGTGATACCGGACATGGAGGAGGGGAGGAAGGAATCATGAGGGATTTCGTAGATGCCATACATGGAGAAAAGTCCCTGGATGATTTAACGGATATACAATGTTCCCTTAAGAGCCATCTGCTTGCTTTCGGGGCAGAGAAGGCCAGGAAAGAACGGCGTGCCTTAGATTTTAAAGAAGGATTTGATTGGAATATTTAAAATGAAACAGGGGGTAAGTGGTTTGTTAAAGAAAAAAACGGACTTTCTCAAAGAAATTGACGTCATAAAAATTGTGACAGTTTTTTACCGTGAATTTTCCAGTACTTATGTCTATGAAGGGGAACGTCATAATTTTTGGGAATTTCTTTATGTAGATAAAGGCCAGGTTGATGTGGTGGCAGAAGAGTGTGGTTACCGGTTAACGCAAAGTGATATTATTTTCCACCAACCCAATGAATTCCATGCAATCATGGGTGTGGAGGGAATTGCTTCAAATGCGATTATTGTCAGTTTTGTATGCAGATCCGAAGCCATGGATTTTTTTAAGGGAAAAATCTTTCAGCTGTCAGAGAATGAACGTTATCTGGTTGGTTCCATTTTAAAAGAAGCATATGGTGCCTATAAGAAGCCCCTAGGTTTTCTTTCGGGAAAAAATAGGCTGAACAAGCCGGGGCGGTATGCTGCGGAGCAGATGATGTACCTTCAATTGGAGCATTTATTGATTATGGTCATGCGTCAGAAGAATCCGTCTACGGCCTCCTGCCGTATATCTTTAAAAACACAGTCAAAAATAGAGTCTGAAATGGTCAAGGCAATTATTCAATATATGGAAGAACATCTATATGAAAAACTGAATTTGTCTGATATCTGTACGGCTTTTTTTATCAGCCAGACGAAACTTAAGACTATGTTTAAGGAATATACGAATCAGAGTACAATAGATTACTTCAGGGTAATGAAATTAGAAAAAAGTAAAGAACTGATTCGAAGCAATCTTATGAATTTTACAGAAATTTCAAACAGGCTGGGTTATGAATCCATCCACTATTTCTCCAGGTCTTTCAAACAGCAGTTTAACATGTCCCCAACAGAGTATAAGAATTCAATTGATGCTTTTGAGGAATTACATTGAGGTAAAATGTAATTCCTCAATTTTAACCTTATCAGGGAAATCCCCCGTTGTAAATGTTTTTACAATCCATACTGCCGTAAAAACGTCACGGCTTCCCGGATATCTACTTCCGGGTCTGCACCGACTTCTCGTTCAATGGTCAGGTAACCATCATAACCGATGTCATCCAGAGCTTTAAAATAAGCCGGGAAATCAACCTGCCCTTCCCCCAGGGGTACTTCACGGAAATAGTCATCCAGACGTAAGTCCCCAATCCCGCCGTCTGCAAAGAAATCATAAATTATTTTCGGCTCCGTCTGCTTTAACATAATACCGTCTTTTGCATGTGTATGCACAATATAGTCCTTTAGGGTATAGACACCTTTCACCGGGTCATCCCCTGTGACCATGGTCAGGTTGGCCGGGTCATAATTGACGCGTATCCTGTTACTGTGCAGGCTGTCTAAAAATGCTTTTAGGGTATCCGCTTTTTCGGGACCTGTTTCAATGGCAAAGAAAGCGCCGACACTGTCCGCGTAATCCCCCAAGATTTCACAGGCTTCCTGCAGGGCTTTATAGCTTGCCTGTGTGGGATCCAAAGAGACTACTCCGATATGTGTTGTCACAATTTTTCCGCCCAGGTCCAGTGCAAGGTCCATGATTTTCTTTGATTTTTCTATTTTCCTAATATTTTCTTCGGGAATCGTAAACCCATGGCCGCCTAAATCCCCACAGAGGGCAGAGACTTCCAGGTTCAAAGACCGGATATAACCCTTAAGGTCTTTTCTGTCTTCTGCCGTCAGCTTATCTGGGTCCATCGACCCACTGACCGCATAGAGCTGAAGCCCCTGTGCCCCACATTCTGCTGCTTTTTTAATCCCTTCCCTTAAATCCAAGCGGAAAGAATCTGAAATAATTCCAATTTTCCTCATAGTTGTTGTCCTCCCTATTAATGTTGGCATCCTAGCTGCAAAGAATCAGATCTAAAGCATGTTTGGTATCCTTGACTAATTGTTCCGGATATTGCTTATAAGGCTTTAATTCGGCTGTTATGAAATCATCGTAACCAACGGCATGCAGGGTATTTATGAGGGGCTTCCAGTCCATATCCCCCTCCAGCAGGTTCTTAAATCCGGCTATATTCCCAATGGAAACATCAAAATCCTTAATATGTACCTTTGCAATGCGTTTTCCCAACACTTCTGCCCAGTGTTCAGGATAGGAGTACTGCAATACGTTCCCGGCATCAAAATAAGCTTTTACATAAGGGCTGCCAATTGTGTCAAGGAATCCTGCCATTTCAAGGGGGCTTAATAAAAATTTATTCCATACATTTTCAATCCCAATGACAATTCCTGCTTTTTCGGCATATTCTTTTAATTGATGGAAAGCATCCAGGGAACGGTCATATGCAGTTTGGTAGGAAACATCTTTTGTAACCAGGCCCGGTACGACCAGTACCGTGTCACAGCCCAAAAATTTTGCTGCGTCAATCATCCGGCGGACAATCTCTTCGCCTTTCTGCCTTTTTGCCGGTTCAGGGTCTGTCAGGGGATACTCCCAATGGAGGAAGGTGGATATACTGGTAACGGGCAGCCCATATCTTTCTGAAAGCCCTAAAATGGTTTGCCAGCCCGTGCCGTCCGTATCAGTCCTGCCATCTAACGTCAGGGCCGGGTTTTGTGTGGCCTCCTCCATCATATTTAATTCGATACCGTCATATCCGTTTTCACTGACAAGTGAAAAGCATTGTTCAAGTGAAAAATCTTCCGGAAAGCAACAGATATTAATTCCTTTTTTCATCTAGATAGCTCCTTTCTTTATTTGGTTGCTGCCAATGATTTTCAGCAACTCCATTATGGCATAAAAGCGGGAAAATGAATAGGGATATGTCACGTTTCAGACAGATATTATAAATTCACCGTCTTTTTTGAGAAAGAACTTTATCTGTAATATGCTATATTAGGTATAGTACATGATATTGGTACTATATAAAGGAAATAAGGAGATGCAAAATGCTTATTAAGGAAAGGAGAACGATGAAAATGAGGATTGGTTTGGTAGGCCTAGGGGCTATGGGTTCTACCCATTTCCAACACTACCTGCAGATGGAAAGGGATGGACTGGAGGTTGCATTAGTTGCCCTCTGTGATGTGGATCAGAAGAAATTGAAAGAAGGGGAGGCAGTAAAAGGAAATTTGGAATCCCAGTCTTCGGGCGGTGCACTTGATTTTTCCCGATATGCGCTACATCATGATATGGAACAGATGATTCAGACAGAAGATCTGGACGCTGTGGATTTGTGTATCCCTACCTATCTCCATGGTCCATATAGCATAAAAGCCATGGAGCTAGGAGTACATGTGTTCTGTGAAAAGCCCATGTCCTTGAATGTGGAAATTTGTAACCAGATGCTGGAAACGGCAAAAAAAGCGGGTAAAATACTGATGATTGGGCATACCCTCCGTTACTGGCCTGCTTATATGGAAGCGAAAGAGTATGTGGATAAGAAAACCTTTGGTGAAGTAATCAGCGGCTATTTCTACCGTGGCGGGGAAACTCCGGTCTGGTCCTGGGAGAACTGGCTCCTTACGAAAGAGAAGTCCGGCGGATGCCTCCTTGACCAGCATGTCCACGATGTGGATACGGTGAATTGGCTGTTCGGGCTGCCCTCAAAAGTTTCAGCCAGTGGTAAAAATTATTATAAAGGAAGCGGGTTTGATATCGTATCAACGAACTACCTGTATGAGGACGGTAAAGTAATCAATGCCCAGGATGATTGGGTACTGAACGGTCAGGGGTATGGTTTTAAGATGCTGTTCCGCCTGAATTTCGAAAAAGGCGCCCTGGTTTTTGAAGAAGACCGGCTGACCGTCCTTCCCAATGAAGGCGAGGCCTTTGTGCCGGAATTGTCCACGGTAAATCCCTACTATTCGGAACTAAAACTCTTTACCGAACTGCTCCGTAGCCCTGGGCTGTTTAACTATATGGAGCGTCTTGAAAGCCACCGGGAAACCATCCGGCTGGCACTGGCAGAGCAGATGTCGGCAGAACTGTCGGGAACTGTTGTGGAGGTCTAACAGGGGAGACATGATTGAAGTAAAAGAAGATATATACATAAATGGGGAAAAATTCAGGATTATATCCGGCAGTATCCACTATTTCCGTGTGATACCGGAGTATTGGCGGGATCGGTTGGAAAAGCTGAAGGCCATGGGCTGCAATACGGTGGAAACATATGTTGCCTGGAACCTCCATGAGCCCAAAGAAGGCACTTTTTGCTTTACGGATGGACTGGACCTTGGGAAATTCATAAGCCTTGCCAAGGAACTGAACCTTTATATAATCATCAGGCCGTCCCCATACATCTGTGCGGAGTGGGAATTCGGGGGGCTGCCTGCCTGGCTTCTAAATAAAAAAGGCATGAGGCTCCGGTGTAATTGTAAAGGATTCCTGGAATGTGTTTCGCGCTATTACCAACAGCTGTTCCAAATTTTAACACCGCTCCAGATTTCGTATGGTGGTCCGGTTATCCTCATGCAGCTGGAGAATGAATATGGTTCCTTTGGGGATGATAAGGAATACCTGATGAACTTAAAACGGCTCATGGCAGAGAACGGAGCCGTCGTTCCGTTGGTAACTGCCGATGGATCAGAGGTGCAGTTCTTAAGGGATGGAACAGTAAAGGATGTACTTCCCACGGTGAATTTTGGTTCCGGAACGGTCACCAGATTTGGGGAACTGGGGAAATTTGCAAAAGGTTGTCCATTGATGTGTATGGAGTATTGGGTTGGCTGGTTTGATACTTGGGGAAGTGGGTCCCATAGCAAATCTGACCTGGAGGAAAATATAAAAGACCTGGATGATATGCTGCGCCTTGGACATGTTAACTTTTATATGTTCCATGGCGGAACGAATTTTGGCTTTATGAATGGTTCCAATTACCTTGACCGGCTTAAGCCCCATGTGACTTCCTATGATTATGACGCGCCTTTGACAGAGGATGGCCAGTTTTCAGAAAAGTATTTTGCTTTTCAAAAAGTCATTGGAAAATATACCTCCATTCCCCAGATGTCCTTTTCGGCCAATATCAAAAGGATAAATTATGGAACCTATCCTGTAAGCCAAAAGGTAAGCCTGTTTCCGGTTTTGAAAGATTTATCTGAGCCTGTATTCAGTCCGGATACAAAAACTATGGAAGAACTGGGGCAAAATTACGGCTATATCCTGTACCGGAGCCGTCTGGGACGGGGATCATATATTGAAAAATTCCGGTTGGCTCAAGCAGGGGATCGTGGGATTGTTTTTGCTAATGAGAGAAAAATTGGCATACGGTATGACCGGGAATTGGAACAGGATTGTTCCCTTACGTTTCAGGCAGATGAAGTACAGCTTGACATCTTGATGGAAAACATGGGGAGGGTAAATTATGGAGAAAAACTGGAAAGGCAGAGGAAAGGGATCGCAGGAGGAGTCCTGATGGACGGGAAGTTCCATTTTGGCTGGGATCACTACCCCCTGCCCCTTGAAAACCTGGAAGGGCTTGATTTTGGCAAGGAATATATAATTGGCACACCTGCTTTTTACCGGATCCTTTTTGAGGCTAGGGAGACAGGCGATACATTTTTGGATCTGGAAGGCTGGGGTAAAGGCTGTGTTTTTGTGAACGGCAGAAATATTGGCCGGTTCTGGGAGATAGGTCCACAAGGGAGGCTATACATACCGGGACCGCTGCTGTCGGAGGGCAGCAACGAGATTATCATATTTGAAACAGACGGAAAGGCCGGCGGCAATGTATTGCTTACGGACAGACCAAAACTTTTATAATGGCAAGGAGGATATCTGAATATGTTGGAAGATAAAATCCCCCCGACAGAGGGGAATACGGAGTGGTTCGTCCATGACAGGTTTGGCATGTTTATCCATTGGGGGCTTTATGCGATGCCTGCCCGGCATGAATGGGTAAAGAGTTACGAGAAGATACCGGAAAATCATTATGAAAAATATTTCCGTTATTTTGACCCTGACTTGTTTAACCCAAATGAGTGGGCTGAAACGGCTTACCGTGCGGGGATGCGCTACTTCGTCATTACAACAAAACACCATGAGGGCTTTTGCTTATGGGATAGTGCCCATACGGATTTTAAAGCAACGAATACGGCTGTGGGCAGGGATTTGCTGAAGGAAATTGTGGCAGCATTCAGGAACAGGGGTATGAAAATCGGCCTGTACCATTCCCTCTTGGACTGGCATCATCACCAGTATACGCCGGATGTCTGCCATCCCTATCATGAGGATCCTGCATTCCTGGAGCAGGCGAAAGGCCGCGACATGCAGGCATATGTGGAGTATCTCCATGCTCAGACAAGGGAACTGCTTACCAATTATGGGAAGATTGATATTCTGTGGTATGATTTTTCTGTAGAAGAAGCGGGTGGCTTTCCAGCGAAAGGTAAGGCTGTATGGCGTAGCGAGGAATTGATCAGGATGATCCGTAAGCTGCAGCCGGAAATCATGATCAATAACCGGCTGGATGTCCCGGCGGATATGGAAACGCCGGAGCAATACCAGCCAAGGGAATGGGTGATGTTGGACGGGAAGCCCCGGGTATGGGAAGCCTGCCAGACTTTTTCCGGATCCTGGGGGTACCACCGTGATGAAGAAAGTTGGAAATCCGTAGAGATGCTGGTCAGGATGTTGATTGAGTGTGTAAGTAAAGGAGGGAACCTTCTCCTTAATGTAGGACCAAATGCCAGGGGCCGGTTTGACGAGCGTGCAAAGAGGGCATTGGATGGCATGGGAGAGTGGATGTACCTGCATAAACGTTCCATTTATGGCTGTACCCAGGCACCGGAGGAATTTGGCTGTCCAAGGGACTGCAGACTGACCTACCATCCCAAGAAAAAAAGGCTTTACATCCATATATTCAGCTGGCCATTTAAACAACTGTATTTTGATAATGCAGCAGGAAAAATTCAGTATGCCCAGCTGTTGAACGACGGTTCTGAAATCCAGATAGAAGAAAAGGATGGGACGGCGGTGTTTAGCCTGCCTGTAAAACAACCGGATGTGACGATACCGGTGATTGAACTTATGTTAGAGTGAGAAAATAAAAAAACGGAACAAATGTTTGGGCTGTGTAAAAGAATCATCTCACCGTACTTTGTAGTGTAACTTCCCCTTAAGGTTATTATAAACAAAAGGTGAAAGACGCGCACCTTTTTCAGCACTATTTATGCCGACAGCGTCAGCGGCGGAATGGAGATTTATATGAAAAAAAAGCTTTTTGCATTTTGCATGATCCTGCTCTTGGCAACATCCACAATAGCCGGCTGTGGTAATGATGCCGGCAAAGAAACTAAGACCGGTGATACCTCAGGCAGCCGGACCAAAGGAGAATCTGGTGGGGGTACTGGCAGTGTTGGCATCAGTGATGCATCTTCACAGAGATATGAGGAGGAAATCACGGTAACGGCACCTCTGCTCTTGCTGGAGCCGGACGCAAAAGTACCGGACGGATATACGCCTGAGACGAATGAGTACATACGGTTATTCAAGGAAGAACTAAATATAAACTTAGAGTTTGAATGGATCGTAGAGAGTGAGTATGAACAAAAATGGGGGGTGACTGTGGCCTCCGGTAATCTCCCTGATCTTTTCAGGGGTCAGAGCGATTACAATGACCTGAAAGAACAGGGTGCCCTTTATGACCTGAGAGAGGTATATGAAGAATATGCTTCCGACCTGACACGGGCATATTTTGATTCGGGCTACAAACTTTTAACAGAAATAGATGATGGTGCAATGTATGCATTGGCCAGGGTCGATGAAGATACTTATTCAGAGGCGGGCGTTATGTACTACAGAAAAGACTGGCTTGATCAGTTAGGCCTTGAGGTCCCGGAAACAATAGAGGATCTTGAAAACGTTATGGCGGCATTTTCAAAGGCAGACCTGGGAGGGACAGGCGGAGCGGTATATCCTGCCAATAAGGGTTTCTTTGGTCAGGGCCTAGCTGACTTTACTCCTATATTTGTTGCTTTTGGGTCATATCCCAGCTACGATTTCTGGTTTGAGGAAGACGGGGAAATTATCAGTTCGATTACACAGGATGAGACGTATGAGGCCTTGGCGTTGCTGAATAAATGGTATCAAAATGGATGGATCAACCAAGATTTTGCCAGTATTGATGTCTGGGCTTCATCCAGCCCCATCGTTACAGACATTGTAGCGGGAAAGTATGGGATTGTGCCAGGTTCCTGGTGGATACCAAACTGGCCGCTGAATGAACAGAAACTGGATGATCCCAGTGCAGAATGGGTAGCAGGACCTGTACCGACGGTTGAGGGGTACGAAGCGGCAGTTGTTAAGAATGTGGCAGCGGGCAAGGTACAGGCTTATAACTGTGTAAGTGCAAAAAGTGAACATCCGGAAGCACTCATCAAAATGATGAATCTGTATCTTGAGACAAAGCTATGCATTAATAATCCGACGGTCGAAGGTACTGAAAAAGAAGGCTGGGGAATGCCGGAAAATGGATTTGTCTACAGTTGGCTTCCATTCCAGGCTTATTATGGAAATACATTAATTGATAATTATGAATTGGTCAATAAGCTTATTGATGAAGGATCGGATAACCTTGACGGTTTGTCGGAGGACGAAATTCCCTATAATACAGAATTCTATGATCTATGGACTAACTCCCTGGCCTATCAGGAGGACTCATCGGATGCTCTGGCTTGGGGAATGTATTATAGCAGGGTGGCCAGAGACGGCGGGCTTGGCACTACTTATTATATGCGGGAAAATTTTCTTAATCTGACGAATGTTATGGATATGAACCATGTCTATTCTTCTGCGATGCAGTATGAGTCCGTACTGACTACCCTACGGGATGAGACGTTCCTGAAGATGATTATGGGAGAGACACCACTGCGCGAATGGGACAATTTTGTGAGCCAGTGGAAATCTCTTGGGGGAGATGCGATCTACGATGAGGTTGTGGAAGTAATGAACGCATCAGAGTGATTGAAGTTAGTAAGGTACATAAGCATTGAGGAGGGAATCAATGAAAGCGGTAAAAAAGAGTAACCGACAAAACACCAGGTTTCTGCATGTTATGATGTTACCTGCCGTTATTTTTACCTGCATATTTTGCTATTTACCCATGTTTGGTCTTGTTATGGCATTCCAGGATTATAAAGGTTTTTTGGGATTCACGGGATCTGAATTTGTTGGATTTGAAAATTTTATCTATATATTTAAAATGCCGGGCTTTTTGAGTGCATTGGGCAATACAGTCATTATCGCATTTTTTAAGATTATACTTTCTATTCTGGTACCCTTGGCGCTGGCTTTGCTATTAAATGAAGTTGAAAAACATGTACGGTATAAAAGGCTTGTCCAGACGGTCATCTTTATCCCATTCTTTTTATCCTGGGCAATATTAGGAGGTGTACTCCAACAGATATTAGGATACAACGGAAGCGTCAATGAGTTTCTGACAGAATTGGGATTTGAACCGATATTATTTTTACTGAATAATAAGTGGTTTCGTCCTATCATCATTGCGACGGATATCTGGAAGGGAATGGGTTACAATATGGTGATCTTCCTTGCGGCTATCACCAATATAGATATCTCCCTATATGAGGTGTCGAAGATAGACGGTGCGAATAGATGGCAACAGCTATTTAACATAACGCTTCCTGGGATTAGCCCGATTGTAATCCTTTTAACGATTCTGGGCCTGGGAAATATACTAAATGCAGGATTTGAACAGATTTTAATGTTATACAATCCAATTGTATATTCAACAGGGGATATTATTGATACCTTTGTATACCGGCTGGGAATACAGAAAGCGGAATATTCTTATGCCGCGGCCGCAGGATTATTCAAGTCGGCAGTATCTTTTGTCTTTGTTATGATAACAATCAAACTGGCTAACAAATTTTCTGACTACCGAGTATTTTGAAGGAGGTGAAAAATAAAATATGATAAAAGAATCAAAAGGCAGAAAGGCATTTAATTTCATCAATGTTACCGTGTTGGGACTGGTTGCACTCATTTGCGTACTTCCTTTCGTACATATTTTGGCAGTCTCATTAAGTAATAATACAGATGCAGTTGCAGGCAGGGTGGCATTCTGGCCGGTGGGATTTACCACCTACGCATATGAATATCTGATTAACCAGGGAAAATTTTTTACGTCGGCATGGATTTCATTAAAAAGGGTTCTGATCGGAACGGCGCTAAATATGCTCCTTATTATTATGACTGCATATCCCATGTCGAAGGAAGCAAATGTTTTTAAAGCCAGGAAATGGTACATTGGTTTTTTCTTTATTACAATGTTTTTCAACGGTGGCCTTATACCCACCTATATGGTGATTAACAGACTAAACCTTTTGGATTCCATCTGGGCACTTATTTTACCTGGGGCATTCAGCGTATGGAATATGATCTTACTGATGAACTTCTTCAGGGGCATCCCCAAGGAGTTAGAAGAAGCGGCATTCCTGGATGGGGCAGGCCATCTGACGACTTTATCCAAAATCTATCTTCCGATGTCACTTCCAAGTCTTGCAACATTGTTGCTTTTTACAATTATAGGTCATTGGAATGCATGGTTTGACGGAATATTATATATGAATTCACCATCCAAATATCCACTTGCATCCTACCTTTCCACCCTGGTTATCAGTAATTCTAACAAGGTAAGTGCGAATATGACAATGGAACAGATAGAGCAGCTATCAAAAGTCAGTGATAAAACGGTAAGCAGTGCCCAGATCTTTTTGGCGATGCTCCCAATCCTGATTGTATATCCCCTTCTTCAGAGATATTTTCTGAAAGGTATCGTTGTAGGCAGTGTCAAAGGTTGAATAGCAGCCTGATATATTAAATTTAAGAAAAGGAGTTATAGATGTCGAAATTAAAGGTTATGATGGTTGGCTGTGGCAGGATTTCAGCGGTATATAAGCAATCATTCAAAGAACTGCAGGATCAGGTACAAGTTTTGTATGCTGCTGATCTTGATGTTGACAAAGCACGGACCTTTGCGAATGGTTTTGAGGGATGTACAGCCCTCACTGATTATAGGGAAGGACTTGAAGAGGTCGATGTCGTACATCTTGCCACCCCTCATTATCTTCACGGCAAAATGACAATGGCAGCGCTTAAGAAGGGCATCCATGTACTTGTGGAAAAGCCTGTAGCCATATCATTGGCAGATGTCGATGACATGATAGAGATGGCAAAAAGAAACAATGCCAAGCTGGGTGTGGTTTTCCAGACCAGATATGTGAAGGGCTGTCTGGAGATCAAAAAATTAATTGACGAGGGCAGGCTGGGAAAGTTAATCTGTGCAAGGTCCTATCTGGCTTGGCGAAGGGGAAAAGAATACTATGAAGGTTCAGACTGGAAAGGTACCTGGGATAGGGAAGGCGGAGGGGTACTCATTGATCAAGCCATTCACTCTATTGACCGGGTGCGTTTTCTTGTGGGTTCCGATATCAAATCTATAGAGGGAAGCATTGCCAACCGGTCTCATGGCTATATAAAGGTAGAGGATACAGCCGAGGCGTATATTACTTTTCAGAACGGATGTTCCTATTGTTTATATGCCACCAATAGTTTTGGAATTGATTCACCGATTGAGATTGAAATCGTGGGTGAAAAGGGCCGAGCCGGTTTAAAACAAGATTTAGCATGGGTTTCATTGGATAATGAAGAGGCTTATGAAATCCGTGACGGCTATGACGGATTGTCTGTTGGGAAAGATTACTGGGGATGCAGCCATATTACTCAGATGAAAGATTTTTATCAATCTGTATTAAAGGATACGCCTGTTTTTGTGGATGGGATGGAAGGGAAAAAAACGCTTCAGGTGATTATGGGGATATATAATTCTGCTAATAAAGGCAAAAAAATACTTCTGAATGATATCAGTTAGGGTGAATTATAAAACAAAACCGATTCATCAAACGAAAGGCATGGATATTCAGATGAAAATAATTTCAAAAGTCTTAAGCTCACTAGTAAAAGTGTTTCCGGACGAGGAGCCTGTATATATGCCAGAAAATACCTTGTTCACTGCAATGAGGAATGAGACAATTTCTTTCCAGATAGCATATTATACAAAGGATGAGTTATGCAGGCGTGTGAAGATATCTTTAAAATCCCCAATCTTAAAGAATCTTCGCCTTCGAGAGGTGTTATGTGTACCTTGCTCGTATCCGGCATATTCATCAGCCGATGATCATTATCTGAGGCTCACTCCTGGTCTATATCCGGATTTGCTCCGTGAATGCCACGATAGGGCAGTCATCGTCGTGCCAGGAGAATGGAGGAGCCTTTGGATTGATGTGGAGCCTGATGATGATCTGATACCGGGAACATATCCGGTTGAAGTTACTTTTATCAATTGTAATACGCAGGAAGAGTGCGGCAGTGCAAAAACAACAGTAAGCGTCTTTGATGTAGTATTACCAAGCCAGACCCTGATCCGAACGGAATGGTTCCATGGAGACTGTCTTGCTGACTATTATCAGATTCCGGTTTTCTCAGAAGAACACTGGAGAATTATGGAGAACTTTATAGCAGCTGCCGTAAAACGCGGGATAAATATGATTTTCACCCCGGCATTTACACCTCCTTTAGACACGGAAGTAGGAGGGGAGCGGACTACCATTCAGCTAGTGGAAGTTAAAGTTTATGATGGGAAATATTCCTTTGGTTTTCAGAAGTTAAAAAGATGGGTCGATATGTGTAAAAAAGTTGGAATAAAGTATTTTGAAATGTCACATTTATTTACCCAGTGGGGGGCGAAGCATGCTCCCAAGGTAATGGCAATGTCAGATGGGGCATACAGGCAGATCTTTGGTTGGGATACCCCTGCAACGGGAGGGGCATACACGGATTTTCTCTATGCATACCTGCCAGAGCTAACGGAAAAGCTGAAAGAATGGGAAATTGCAGAAGTCACTTATTTCCATATTTCAGACGAACCGGGAGTTGAACATCTTGGGTCATATCAGGCTGCAAAAGCTTCGGTTTGGAAATATCTGAAGGATTTTGTGATTATGGACGCGCTGAGTGATTATGAATTTTATAAGACCGGTGCAGTAACAAAACCAGTCAGCTCTAATGATCACATTCAGACGTTTCTGGACAATGGTGTAAAGAATATGTGGTCGTATTATTGCTCTGCACAATGTCAGAACGTATGTAACCGTTTCTTCTCCATGCCATCGGTACGGAACAGGATCTATGCGGTCCAGCTCTTCAAATATGATATTGAGGGAATCCTGCATTGGGGGTATAATTTCTATAATACCAAGCATTCCATGTATCATATTAATCCTTATCAGGTGACAGATAGCGGCGGTGCTTTTCCGGGTGGTGATGCATTTTTAGTGTATCCAAAAGAAGACGGTACACCAGAGGAATCAATCCGCATGATGGTATTGGATGAAGCAATGAATGACCTAAGGGCATTTCATTATCTGGCATCATTGACTAGCAGGGATTATGTAACCATGCTTATGGAAGAATGTCTGCCTGGGCCTGTAACCTTTGATAATTATCCGAAATCTGACTATTATCTGATTTCACTGAGAAATCGTGTAAATAATGAAATAGTCAGGCATATATCTAAAACCGTTTTCTAATTCGGCAGGTTACATTCCGTATGTGGATGTGAATTGATATTCTCAAAATTTATTACCCTGACATAATTGACAATGTATGTACAATTTGCTAGAATAAATTATATAAAAAGGAACACCGCCCACAAAGAGTGGTTAGTCACGAGTTAAGGTCAAAGCGGATTAATCCGCGTGTGCCCCATGCGCGTGTGCCCGGTGGGCACACGATATAACCTTATTGCCACTGCGTGGCATTTCGGCAAGAGCCCACACTCCTGCCGAAACAGGCAAGTCCTTACCCTCACTTACAGAAGCGGGGGACTTCCCTGATAAGGCTACATAACTGCCCGATTCTCGCTAAGAACAAGGGCAGTTATTTTTGATGAAAACAGAAAGCAATGATAGAGGTGAGCTAGTGTGAAATATGATGTAATTATTATTGGGGCAGGACCCTCCGGAATTTTTTGTGCATATGAGCTAATTAAGCAGAACCCAGGCTTGAAAGTGATAATGATAGAAAAAGGCAGGGCAATTGAAAAGAGAAGTTGTCCGAAGCGTCAGACGAAAAGGTGCGTCGGCTGTGTTCCCTGCTCGATAACCACCGGCTTTGCAGGAGCAGGAGCGTTTTCAGATGGAAAGCTTTCTCTTTCGCCTGATGTAGGCGGAAATCTGCCTGAGATTTTAGGATATGAGAAGACAATTGAATTAATCAATGAGGCAGATAGTATATATTTAAAATTTGGCGCCGATAAAAAGGTATATGGTATTGACGACAATGATTCCATTGAAAGAATACGCACTAAGGCAATACGCGCCAATTTAAAGCTGATTGAATGTCCAATCCGTCATTTAGGAACAGAAGAGGGCTATAAGATTTATACAAAATTGCAGGAGCATCTGTTAAGCCATGGTGTAGAGATAAAGTTTCTGACGATGGTTGAAGATATTATTGTTGAAGATCAAATGGTCAAAGGTGTCGTTACAGATAAAGGTGATATCTACTATGCAGACGTGGTCGTTTCCGGTGTGGGAAGAGAAGGTTCAGAATGGTTTTCTCACATATGTAAACAGCATCACATTGAAACAAAGGTAGGTACCGTTGATGTAGGCGTCCGGGTTGAAGTTCGGGATGAGATTATGAAAGAGCTCAATGAAAAATTGTATGAGGCGAAATTAGTTTATTATACACCGACTTTTGATGACAAGGTAAGGGTATTTTGTACCAACCCTTCAGGTGAGGTGGCCACGGAATACTATGATGACGGCCTGGCTGTCGTTAATGGACATGCTTATAAGTCTAAGGAATTTAAGACGAAGAATACGAATTTTGCCCTTTTAGTTTCCAAGAATTTTACAGAACCTTTTAAGTCACCTATAGAATATGGGAAATATATTGCGCAGCTGGGAAATATGCTGTGTGACGGCAAGATACTGGTACAGCGCTACGGTGACTTTAAGCGGGGAAGGCGTACGACCGGAGAACGTATGGTCAGGAGTAATATCACGGCAACTTTAAAAGATGCGATTCCTGGTGATTTATCACTGGTATTTCCCCATCGTATCATGGTTGCTATAGACGAAATGATTCAGGCACTGGATAAAGTGACACCTGGAATTGCCAGTGATGAGACATTGCTCTATGGTGTAGAAGTAAAGTTTTATTCCAATAAAGTGATGGTCAATGAGGATTTTGAAACCAATATCAGGGGTCTCCTGGCGATGGGGGATGGGGCTTCTGTAACCAGAGGCCTGCAGCAGGCTTCGGCCAATGGTATTTCAGTGGCGAGAAGCATTTTAGCCTCATTAAAATAAAGCAGCAGGCAGTGTGATAATAATGGATAAAGAGTTATACAGGCATCTGACTGAATATGGTTCAAGTGATTACTATCCCTTCCATATGCCTGGCCATAAGAGAAATACAGAGATTTTTAATATAGAGAATGGTGTAAAAATCGATATTACTGAAATTGAAGGATTTGACGATTTAAATCATGCGGCTGGTATTTTAAAGGAACTCCAGGATGAAATTGCAGGATTGTTTTGCTCGTCAAGTGCACATATTTTGGTCAACGGAAGTACTGCAGGCATTTTGGCAGCTATCGGGGCATGTACTGAGCATGGTGATATCATATTAATGGCTCGCAATTGTCATAAAGCCGTTTATAATGCTGTTTATTTAAATAGACTGAATCCGATTTATATTTATCCACAATTTAATAGTGAATTTAAATTAAATGAAGGGATTTATTCACAAACCATCGAAGAATTGTTGATAACTCATGAAAATATTAAAGCAATTGTGATCACATCACCAACTTACGAAGGCATTTTATCAGATATAAGTGAGATTGCTAAAACAGCCCATCGACATCATGTTCCCTTAATTGTTGATGAAGCACATGGGGCGCATATGGGTTTTCATCAATATTTCCCAAGAGGTTCTATTGAATGCGGTGCGGATGTCGTTGTCCATAGCCTTCATAAAACATTACCATCATTGACTCAGACAGCATTATTGCATATTAATGGTTCTTTAGTTGATTACCAAAGGATTAGGAGATATCTGTCATATTATCAGAGCAGTAGTCCTTCCTATGTATTAATGGCTAGTGTATCGCAGTGTATGGTGATTTTAAAGAACCGCGGTAACGAACTTTTTAGGGTTTACGTAAAAAGACTTTGCGCTTTAAGAGAAGAATTATCCCGTTTAAAGCATATGAAGTTATTGGATAAAAGCCGGTTGGATTCAAGGTATAGTTTTGATTTTGATTCATCTAAGCTGGTTATATTTGGAGAAATGCAGGGGAACTATATATATAAGAAGTTATTACATGATTATCATTTGCAAATGGAGTTGCGGGCATCTGATTATGTTCTGGGAATGACCAGTATATGCGACAGAGAAGAAGGTTTTTGGCGTCTGAGAGAGGCTTTAAAGAAGATAGATATTTTAATGTCCGAAAAGCCTGATGCCGGTGATCGGAATGATGATTATCCTGAAATAGAGCCGGCTCATGTCCTGCTGAACCCTTATGATGCCTCACTGCAAAAAACGCAGAGTATTCCGGTTTCGGCTAGCAGGGGAAGAATTTCAGCTGAATATGCGTACCTGTATCCGCCGGGCATCCCGTTTTTGGTTCCGGGGGAAGCAATAGGTGATCAGATATTAGCAATAATGGCTGCTTATATGAATCATGGATTAGAGATTAGAGGTCTTAGCGACCCGACAATAAAAACGATAAAAGTTATTACTTAATGAGGTATATATGTCAAAATTATTTTGTGTGATGGGAAAAAGTTCATCAGGGAAAGATACCATTTACAAAGCATTATTGGAAGAAAAGGGCTTTCACCTAAATACGGTGATTCCATACACGACCCGGCCAATACGTGAAGGTGAGAAAAACGGGATAGAGTATTATTTTGTGGATGATTTATTTTTAGAGGAAGCGAGGAAAAATCTAAAAGTCATTGAGTCCAGGGCTTACCACACAATTCATGGTGTCTGGAATTATTTTATGATGGATGATGGGCAATTGGATTTTAGGAAAGGAAATTATATTGTTATTGGGACCTTAGAATCATACCAACAGATTAAAAAATATTTTGGAGAAGATAAAGTCGTTCCGATTTATGTTTATGTGGAGGATGGGTTGAGGCTGTCAAGGGCCCTTGAACGTGAACGCGGGCAGCTACATCCCAGGTATGCTGAGCTGTGCAGGAGGTTCCTGGCAGACGCAGAAGATTTTTCAGAAGAAAAAATTGTTGAATGTCGTATTAGTAAGCGATATAATAATATTAAGCTTAATAATTGTCTCAAAGAGATAAAAGTAGATATATTAAAAGAAATTGGTGTGTAAGAGAGGTGAGCATATGGCAGACTTTAAAGATATAATAGGGCATGAGCATATTACCCGGCATTTAAAAGAAGCAATCAATAACCATAAGGTATCCCATGCTTATATTTTTAATGGGGCTAAGGGCACAGGAAAAGCTATCCTCGCCGGAGCATTTGCCAAGGCACTTCAATGTGAGGATAACGATGGGGATTCATGTGGCACCTGCCATTCATGCTTACAGGCCGAGTCGGGTAATCAGCCAGATATCAAATGGATTACCCATGATAAACCGGCAGCAATCAGTGTGGATGATATACGTGTGCAGGTGAATAATGACATTGCCATTAAGCCTTACAGTAGTTCATATAAAATTTATATTATTCCCGATGCACAGAAAATGACGACACAGGCACAGAACGCTTTACTAAAGACTATTGAGGAACCTCCGGAATATGCGATTTTGTTACTGCTTACCAGTGATGTCAATATATTACTCCCGACAATTTTATCAAGATGTGTTATACTGAATATCAAAGCGGTAGACACAGATGTTATTACCGGGTATTTGATTAAGAATTATGGGATACCTGATTATAAAGCTAAGATCCTGGCTTCATTTTCCCAGGGTAACGTGGGGAAAGCTATTAAAATGGCTGTCTCTGTGGACTTTCAGGCGATGTATGATGAAATCTTACGTCTGCTCAGGCATATTGATTCCATGGACATGAATGAAATTGTTGATGCTATCAAGAAAATGGAAGCCTATAAGATGGATATTGATGACGTCATTGATATGATGATGCTGTGGTATCGGGACGTTATGGTTCTGGCGGCTACCAATGATCCCAACTTAATTGTTTTTAAAGAAGAATATAGTGCTTTGAATAAAAGAGTTAGTAAATCAAGTTTTAACGGCCTGGATAATATTATTAAAGGTATGGAACGGGCTAAACAACGTCTGGCCGCTAATGTTAACTTTGACCTGACGATGGAATTGATGTTATTAACAATAAAGGAGAATTAGAATGATAAACGTAATTGGTGTACGCTTTCGCAGAGCCGGAAAAATATATTATTTTGACCCATTAGATTTTGACATTAAAGAGGGCGAGAATGTTATTGTGGAAACTGCACGGGGAATTGAATATGGCCATGTGATGATAGGCATACGGAAAATCCATGAACATAAGGTTATCCAGCCATTAAAGCCAGTGATACGTGTGGCTACCCATGAAGATGATGAAGTTGAATATAAAAATAAGCAAAAGGAAAAGGACGCCTTTGGCATATGCCTGGAAAAGATAAAGAAACATCAACTGGAGATGAAGTTAATTGATGCCGAATATACATTTGACAATAATAAAGTGCTCTTTTATTTTACTGCCGACGGGCGAATTGACTTTAGGGAGCTTGTTAAGGATTTGGCCGCCGTATTCAAAACAAGGATTGAATTACGGCAGATTGGCGTCAGGGATGAAACTAAAATCGTGGGGGGAATAGGCGTATGCGGAAGAAGCTTATGCTGCCATACCCATTTAGCAGAGTTTGCCCCGGTATCTATAAAAATGGCCAAGGAGCAAAATCTCTCACTAAATCCGACGAAGATTTCCGGCGTATGTGGCAGGCTGATGTGCTGTCTGAAGAATGAAGAAGAAACGTATGAGTATTTGAATAATAAACTGCCTAATGTAGGTGACTTTGTGACAACAGCAGATGGTTATAAGGGGGAAGTTTCCAGTGTCACGGTCTTAAGGCAGCTGGTTAAAGTGATTGTGACTTTGGAAAATGATGAAAAAGAAGTCAAAGAATATCATGTGAATCAACTAAAGTTTAGGCCTAAGCGTCGGAAGGAAAAATTAAAAATTAATGATGATGCATTAAAAGAATTAGAAGAATTAGAGAAGAAAGAAGGCAAATCGGCTTTATCATAGACAGAGAGGATATTTTACCATGTGCCAATTGAAAAGGGATGAACGGCTTGATGATTTAGAGCGTAATGGATATAAGATTATACAGAATCCTAATAAGTTTTGTTTTGGTATGGATGCCGTTCTTCTATCAGGCTTTGTTAAGGTGAAAAAAGGAGAAAAGGTCATTGATTTAGGCACAGGCACAGGTATTATCCCGATACTTTTAGAAGCGAAAACCCAAGGAAAGTCTTTTGTTGGTTTGGAAGTCCAAGAAGAAAGTGTGGATATGGCGAAGCGAAGTGTGGCCTATAATCATTTAGAGGAAAAGATACGGATTGTTTGCGGAGATATTAAAAAAGCATCAAAACTTTTTTTACCGTCTTCCTTTGATGTCGTAACGACGAACCCGCCATATATGACGAATCACCATGGACTGAAGAATCCTGATGAGCCAAAAGCTATTGCCCGGCATGAGGTTTTATGTACGCTGGAGGATGTTATTCGGGAAGGGTCTAAGCTTTTAAATGTTGGCGGGCGTTTTTATATAGTCCACAGGCCTTTTCGCTTGGTTGAAATTTTTTCGGTGATGACAAAGTATAAGCTTGAACCTAAGCGGATGAAGCTGGTTTATCCGTTTGTTGATAAAGAGCCTAATATGGTTTTGATTGAGGCTGTCAAAGGTGCAAGATCAATGATAAAGATAGAGACGCCGTTAATTGTCTATAAAGAACCTGGCGTATATATGCCGGAGGTTTATGAAATTTATGGATACTAAGGCGGCAGTGAGATGAAACAGGAATAAAAGGAGTAAGTCTATATGAGAGTAGAGGTTTTTTTTGACTACTATTGTCCTTATTGCTATAAAGGTCATGGTTACTTAAAGGATTTGATTCGATATTATCCAAGAGTAGAGATTGCCTGGAAGCCATGTGAGTCACATCCCAGACCGGAGAAATATACACCTCACAGTGATTTGGCGATACAAGGGATGTACTTTATGGTGGAAAATGGCGGAGATATTTGGGAATATCATGATTGTATATATAAAGCAATGTTTGAACAGCATTTAGACATTGGGGACATAGATGTATTGACTTCCTGCATAAAAGGAATGCATTGCTTCAAAATGATGCATGGAGAAGTGTCCACATTTAAAGCGGCATTGAAAAATAAAACCTATGAGAAAATCCAGCAGAGAGGGAATGTATATGCATGGGAGGTACAATCACTGTACGCAGTGCCTAGTTATATCGCAGGGGAAAGGCGTTTATTATCACGTGATGGTATACTGGTGGAAAAAAGTGACTTGAATCGTTTTCTTGAAGAGTGCAATAAATAGAAATCTTTCACAAGAAAACGCTATTTTATATATGGAGGAATAGAGTAATAAGAAGCAGCTTTAAAGTCGGCAAGAGGTAACTGACATGAAGACTTATTTTAGAATGGCAAGTACGAATAGATAGGAGATGTGCCCTATAACCAAAATTAGTCATAGGGCAACATCTCCTTAATCTTCTAATGCATTCTCTATTGCCTTTAAATATGCTTTTGATGTAACAGTGGCACCTGATACAACATCAATATCAGTGTTCTGTGCTTCAATAACCCTCTTGATTACCTCATCACTAGTTGTCCCGGCAGCCATAACATCCTCAACTATCTCAATATCTACAATCCTGTGGTTTTCCACATGAACGGCCACAGTATTCGACCAACGTTTAAAATCATAAGTTCCGGTATAGCTTCCATCGGATATGTCAGCTAAATCTATGCCGTTTAAAGTAACTTTCATTCCTTCGGACAGGCCATTAGTTACTACCAAAAATAAGGCAATAAGAATAACTATTACAATCGCAATTGCTCCCAGCAATATTCGTTTATTTTTTCTCATTAATTAAACCTCCTATAAATTCATTAATTTTATCGTCAGAAATAGTATTGATATAGCCGGATTGTTTTGTAATCTTTTTCACAATGAACCTGCCTAAAAAACCGACTTTCTCAGGGTCGAAAATGCCTCCCAAAAAGGCAGTCGCTGTTGCAGCTTCGAGGAGATCGCTGGAAAAATTGTTGGTAAAAGAGGTATTTTCCTCATTGGCGTTATATCCGGATAAGAATAAGCCTAACTTCTTTTTACATAATTCGGTGGTATTTTGCGCTATATATTCTTTGGCTTCTTTGCGAATCATACCGGCATATAGTGCGCTGCCGATGATGATGCAGTCGAACTGTGAGAGTGCTGGTAACTTATCTTTACTTATATTACAGACAGTTGCTTCTGGCATTTTATGAGCGATGCGTTGCGCGATTTCGCCGGTGGCTCCATACTTGGAGGCATATAGAATTAATGTCTTCATGGTCGTAATCCTTTCAATAAAATATCAATTTGACGATTTATCAGTCTGTCCATGTGTTCCTGCGAAACATTTTGTTCGATAATGAGTTTGGAAAGTAAGCCAAACATAGCGCTCCAGAGCGCCTGTGCGGTTAACTGGACGTCGCAAGGTTCAAATAAGCCTGTGGATATGCCGGTTTCCAATGACTGGATAAGACCTTCGAATGCCGGACGTTTTTCCAGGAGACCTTCTTCCAATACAGCCGTGATTTCCAAAACCTGGGGTGATGAACTAAACATCATGTTTTTGTATAGAGAAGCCCAACTAAGGCAATGATAGATATATGCCTTAAATGATGTACGGATGATTTCATCAGGAGGTAAATGCGTATCTATTGGTTTTACAGCTTTATTGATGCTTTGATAGCTTTTTTTTATAATACTTAAAATGATGTCGTCTTTGCTTTCAAAATAGTGATAGACACTCCCCGATGAATATTCCATTTCGTTAGTGATGCGGCGAATAGATAAAGCATCCAGACCTTCTTCCGATATGATACGCTGGGCAATTTCTAGAATACGGCTTCTTACTTCCTTTGATTGCTGTTGTTGGCGTTTTCTGGACATATAGACTCCCTTAAACAGTGTTTAATATTTGAACTGTGATTAATTATATAAGAAAACGTATGGTTTGTCAAGAGTCTGGGAGCTGCTGCGCTAAGATTAGAATAACTTAGTGTGGCAGCTCTCTTTATTTTTTAAAAAATTTGGTTAATAAGCCCAATTTATTTACGATAATTTATGATTACTTACTAAAAAGAAAAAAATAATAAAATAGTATTGATTTTAAATAAAAAATATATTAAAATAAACAAAAATAACAAACAAAAAGTATAAATTGAAGCTGGAGGTATAAAATGAGCATAAGAAACAGGCCGGTTACAGCTATTACTATGGGAGATCCGGCAGGAATTGGTCCGGAAATTGTGGTACAGACAATGAAATCTGAAGAGATTTATAAAATATGCAATCCCATTGTCATCGGAAGTATTCCAATATTAAAAAGAGCAATGGAAGTATTGGGAATCAAAATGGATTTTCATAAAATTGAGGATCCGTCAGAAGGTAAATATCAGTTAGGAACCATAGATGTTATAGAGACAGGAACTTATGATACTGATTCTATCCATTGGGGAGAAATTCAGAAACTGGCAGGACAAATGTCTATTGATTTTGTCATGAAATCGATACAACTAGGACTGGAAAAGAAAGTAAATGCAGTGTCAACTGCGCCCATACATAAAGGAGCAATTAAACTTGTTGGAATCAAAGAACCAGGACACACTGAGATATATCAGATACAGACGGAGTCACCTTATGCATTAACTATGTTTGCCTGTCATAAGCTGCGTGTGTTTTTCGTAAGCAGGCATATGTCAGTTATAGATGCCTGCAGATATATAACGAAGGAACGTGTATTAGGGGCTGTTATCAACATTGATAAAGAATTGAGAAAGGTTAGCATAACTAATCCGAAAATTGCAGTGGCGGCTTTAAATCCTCATAGTGGAGATAATGGATTATTTGGAAGAGAAGAAATAGAAGAATTGATTCCGGCAATTGAAGCTGCAAAAGAGCGGGGAATTAATGCCGTCGGGCCTGTTCCGGCAGATTCTGTATTCCACATAGGTAAAAGTGGTGCTTATGATGCTATTTTATCTTTATACCATGATCAAGGTCATATTGCCTGTAAGACCTTAGATTTTGAAAAGTCCGTAACTTTGACTTTTGGCTTACCTTTTATCAGGAGTTCTGTGGATCATGGAACGGCATTTGATATTGCCGGAACAGGGAAAGCCAATGGAATTAGTTTAATTGAATCTACACGGGTAGTTTCTGAATATGCAGGAAAGCTCAAATAAGCAAAAATTCGCAGGAGGAGAAGGAGTATGGTGAAAATTGGTGCAGTAGCTGATGATTTAACCGGTGCAACGACGACAGGAGTATTGCTTGCAAGGTCCGGTGCGAGGACAGTTGCATTTTTTAATGTAGAGGCAATAGCAAATGGCAAAGGCGAAGAGCATTTTGATGCAATGATTGTAAGCAGTAATAGCAGGCCGCTTACAAAAGAAGAAGCGTATGAAAAAGTAAAAGCCGGAATTTGTGCATTAAAAAAGATGGGAATAAAATACTTTTCCAAAAGAATTGATACCACTATGAGAGGGGGGATAGGAGTAGAAATTGACGCTATGTTAGATCAATTACCGGAGGATACGATAGCTATTGTAGTTCCGGCCATGCCTCAGTCCAGAAGAGTTTTAGTTGGAGGATTTTCAATTATTGACGGAGTCCCTCTAATCAGGACTCCGGTAGCACAAGATGTACGTACGCCTGTATATGAAAATTACATACCAAAATTAATTGCAAAGCAAACCGGAAGACAGGTCGGAAACATCACGCTTGATACGGTGATAAAAGGAGAAAAAACCATCAGAGACACATTAGTTTCTCATCGCAGCAATGGGGCTGAAGTGATTGTTATAGACGCAGTTTCCATAGAGGACATAGAAGAAATTGCAAAGGCATGTGTTAATCTTGACTGGAATGTATTGGCGGTAGATCCCGGAGCATTTACTGCTAAACTAGCTTATTATCGAGGAATTATTAAGCAAGAGATGCCAAATTTACCGCCGGATCATATAGAAGAACCGAAAGAAAAGACGGTACTTATTTTTGCAGGCAGTGCTACATCCGTGACAAAAAAGCAGATGGAAGTGCTATGTGAGGATCAACGCCATCACTGGATAAGCTTAGATCCACTGCTGCTGTTAGATGGAGGCGAGCAGGGAATTAAGGAAATTGCCCGTGCGGTAGAAAAAACTAAGGAAATTATGAAAGTAAAGCCCAGGGCTATTTTATACGAAACGGCCCTCCACGGAATAATACTAGATTTAGAAGAACAGGATAAATCAAGGGGGTATGCATCTGGATTTAGTGCAGAGAGAATCAATGCAGCTATCGGAATGTTAGCTTCCCGTTTGCTAGAAGAACTGGATATTGATTCTATAGCCGGTTTGTATACGACCGGAGGAGACACAATGGTAAATGTTTGCTATCAGCTGGGTGTCCAGAGTATAGAGTTGATTGACTATATAATCCCACAGACGGATATAGGAAGAATATCAGGAAAATACGAAGGAATGATTATCGTTGGAAAAGGAGGGTTGACTGGAACGGAGAAAACATCATTGGATATTGTAGAACGCATATTAAAAGAGTCTGCCCGTTGCATGGGTCAAAGAGGATACTCGTAATCCGCTTCGCTTAGAAGCGGGGGGACTTCTTTAGGAGGTTAAATAATTATATTTCAGAAAGGGAGGAAAACATGAAATTGGCAATCGGATGTGATGAAGCAGCTTATAATCTGAAAATCGAGATTATTAAATACCTGAAAGAGGAGGGAGTAGAATATCAAGATTTTGGTGCTGATAAAGGGGAGGTGATTTTATATCCTGATGTGGCGGTAAGAGTAGCATCTGAAATAGCAAAGGGGAATTTTGAAAGAGGAATCCTTGTATGTGGTACCGGAATAGGAATGGCGATTACAGCTAATAAAGTTCCTGGAATTCGTGCGGCTGTCTGCCATGATCCTTTCTCGGCAGAGAGGGCCAGAAAAAGCAATAATGCGCAGATATTATGTATGGGAGAACGAGTAATTGGTGTTGAACTGGCAAAGAGCATTATCAATATTTGGTTGAAAAGTGAATTTGCTGGAGGGAATTCGGCTCCTAAAGTAAAAAAAATTATGGAATATGAAAGTAAATATATGAAGAGTCAAAAATAAAAAAAAGGGTGGTTTATATGGTGGATAATGTAGAAAAAAAGAAATTGGATATGGGATTAATAGACAAAATGATTAATATGCCCGGAGGTTTGGTTATTATACCTTTATTGATAGCAGTTGCAATAAATACGTTTTTTTCGGCATTTTTTGATATCGGTGGTTATGTGACTGGGCTTTTTCGTAACGGACAACCGGCTATGATGGGGTTGTTTCTCATTCTTTGCGGATCTTCTATCAATATTAAACAAGTTGGCCTTCCCTTATATAAGGGTGTTACACTTACTGCAATGAAATTTGCATTCGGAGTAATAATAGGTTTGATAATAGGGGCATTATTTGGTAATACAGGTGTTTTAGGAATTACACCGATGGTTGCAATTGCTGCGCTGACTAATTCCAACAGTTCTCTATACATATCTTTATCTGCACAATTTGGGGATGAAACTGATACGGGCGCTATTTCAATTTTATCGTTAAACGATGGGCCTTTCTTTACATTGGTTGCTTTAGGTGCTACAGGACTTGCTTCGATACCATTTATGTCATTGGTAGCTACGGTGATACCATTGTTGATTGGAATGATTTGGGGTAATCTGGATTCAAAATTCAGAGAATTATGTAAATCAGCACAACCGTTGGTAACTTTTTTTATGACCATTGCCATTGGCTCGGGAACAGATGTAAAAACTATTTTATTAGCAGGTGCATCCGGAATTATATTGGGAATAGTTTCTACATTATCAGGTGTAATATTTTTCTTCCTGTTTAATATATTACTAAAACCTAAATACAGAAATGCCATGGGAGCAGCCATTGGCACAACGGCATTAAATTCTGCTATGACTCCTGCTGCTGTGGCGGAAGCAGATCCGACTAAAGCCCCATTCGTTGAGAAAGCGACAGCACAATGTGCGACGGCTTCTATTATCACATTGTTTTTGTGTCCGTTTGTTGTAGCATTCTTTGATAAATATATGAGGAAAAATAAAAAAGGTAAGTATGACTATATAAATGCAGAGGTACACAAGCAAGAAGCGGCATAGTAATAGGGGATGAAAGAATGAAGCAAGGAAAAATATATCTGGGTACAAATACAAAAATGTATAAGACAATAGAAGAGACAGTTTCCTTTTTGACTGAGTTAGAAGGCCTGACAAAACACAAGAATTTTGACAAAATGGAGTTGTTCGTAATTCCTTCCTATACAGCACTTCATACGGCAGTAAAAACATTGAAAAAGCATCATATAAAGATAGGCGCCCAGAATATGGGCTGGGAAAAGGAAGGACAGTTTACAGGTGAAATCTCTCCTGTGATGTTACAGGAAATAGGTATCAGTATTGTCATGATTGGCCATTCTGAAAGAAGGCATATATTCAGGGAGACGAATGAAGAAGAGAATAAAAAAGTAAAAGCTGCACTTAAATATGGTTTTTCACCTCTTTTGTGTATTGGAGAAACAATGGAGGAAAAGGAGTATGGTATCTCTGATGAAATTCTTCGTATTCAATTGAGGGTAGGTTTATCAGGGATTAATCAGGAAGAAGCTAAGAAGATATGGATTGCATATGAACCGGTGTGGTCAATCGGTATAGATGGAGTTCCGGCATCAAAGGAATATGCAAATAAAAGGCATAAAGTAATCAAAGAAACTTTGGACGTAATGTTTGGCGAAGAAGTGGGTAATGAAATACCAGTAATGTATGGCGGAAGTGTTAATGCTGATAATGCTAAAGAATTAATTCAGATGCCGGAAATTGAGGGACTGTTTATTGGCAGAAGCGCCTGGGAAGCAAGAAACTTTGCAAATATTATTGAACAAGTTATTTCTTGTTAATTCATAAGCTTATAGAGACAAAATTTCCGGTAATGGCATTAAAAGGTATGCTCATTACCGGAAATTTTCTTTTTTTTTAAATAAATTTACGATTGAAAACAGTTTATGGTTTGTATATAATAGAAATAAAATCAATATTTTAAATACAAAAATGTATAGCGGAGAATCAATATGCAGTCTGAAAGAACAACTATCATATTAGAAGAATTGAATAAACAAGGCTTTGTAAGAGTGAAAGACTTAAGTGAAAAATTAAATTGTACAGAAGTGACTATACGAAGTGATATTAAAAAATTGGAAAAGCAGGGACTGCTGAAACGAACACATGGCGGTGCGGTAAAACAAGAGATAGAATTTGCAATGGAACGGCTTAACAGTGATATTTATAAAAATGCAAGAAAAAAAGAAATAATTTCACGCCGGGCATACGGGTTTATTCAAGATGGGGATACAATTATTATTGATGAAGCTACAACGACATTGTTCCTGACGAAATTTATCAAGGAAGATAGCAGTAAGCATATTGTAGTGGTTACAAATTCACTGTTGGTTGCAATGGAATTGAAGAATGTAGCCCACGTACAGTTATTTATGGTTGGAGGTCAGGTGGAAGAAGTGTTCTCGGCATCATTAGGAGATATGACAGTAAATAATATTACCAATTTTTACGTTGATAAGGCCTTTATTGGGGCAAAAGGAATTAACTTTGATGTCGGGCTGACCTCCATCGCCTATCCTCAGATGCAGGTTAAAAAAGCAATTATTAGTGTGACAAAGGAACTGTATGTATTAGCTGATGGAAGTAAGTTCGGCTCCGCATACTTATCAGTGGTTTGTCCAATTAGTGATATAACAAGAATTATTACTGATCAATCTATTCCGCCGGGTCACAAGGAAAGAGCGGAGAAGATGGGGATTGATTTAATCGTTGTTAAATGAGCACATAGGACAGTTGTTAAAAGAGTAAGAAGGTTTTGTTAATTCAGGCTTTCTTACTCTTTTTCTGATAGAAAGAAATTGTATGAAATAAGGAAGTTTTGGATATATTTTATATAATCAATAAAGTAGAAGGTGATGAAAATGACAATAGGTATACCTAGAGCGTTACTCTATTATAAATACCAACATCTATGGGAAGTATTTTTTAATGAGCTGGATTGTCAGATCGTTTTAAGTGCCCAGAGTAATAAACAGATTTTAACTGATGGTATTAATTATTCAATTGATGAATGCTGTCTCCCTTCAAAAATATATATGGGCCATGTTTATTCTTTAATAGGTAAATGCGATTATATTCTGGTACCAAGAGTTGAAAACTTTGGAAAGAATGAAAAGGTATGTGTTAAATTCAATGGAATGTATGATATCGTCAAAAATACATTTAAAGACCTCCCTTTAATATATTATGATTTGGATGTCACAAATGGACATTCGGAAAGAAAGGGTTTTCTTCAAATGGGAAAGATGCTGGGAAAGACTTATAGACAAGTAATGATGGCGTATCAAAAAGCCAAAAAAGTGCAGATGCTAAAGGATAAGCAAAAAGCGGCCAAACAGTTAAAATTATTGGATTATCAGGAGGGATTAAAAATATTAATGGTTACTCATCCATATAATATTTACGATAATTTAATCGGTGATCCCATTATAAAATTAGTAAAGGAATCAGGTGGGATTCCAATTTATGCCGATGCCTTTGCTAGTAATGAATGTATCCAAAAATCTGAAGAAATATCAAAATCCCTTAATTGGACCTATAACAAAGAACTAGTCGGTGCGATTCAGCTTTATAAGGATAAAGTGGATGGCATTATTTTAATCACTGCATTTCCATGCGGTCCCGATTCTTTGGTCAATGAATTACTTTTACGCAAAATCAAAGGCGTGCCAATGTCAAATATTGTATTGGATGAACTATCGGGTGAAGCAGGGTTACAGACTAGAATTGAGAGTTTTATAGATATTATCAGAGTAAAAAAGGAGCATAAGGTTGTCAATGGATAAGATTATAAGTTTTCCTCATATGGGAAATTATCATATACCGATAGAATGCCTGCTTAAATTCATTTTTACCGGCTGCAAGGTTCAGGCGGCGCCGCCCATTACTAAAAAAACCTTAGAGTTAGGAAGCAAATATAGTCCGGACTTTGTCTGTGCACCATTTAAGTATAATCTGGGTAATTTCATCGAGGCTCTTGATAATGGAGCCAATATTTTGATACAGGCCGGGGGCGGATGCCGATATAGATATTATGGTGAAGTCCAGGAACAAATCTTAAAAGATTTAGGATATGATTTTGAATTTATTCAGATTTTCAGTGGAAATATTAATTTATTTGCTTTATATCAAACATGTAGAAAATATGGCAGTGAAATATCTTTCTATCAATTTATTTACTACATTTTACTGATTATCAGGATGATTCGCATGATGGATAAAATAGAGTTTATGATCAGGGAGAACATTGGATTTGAAGTAGTAGAGAATAGTTTTGAAAATCTCCATAAGAAATTTTTGAAAGAATTAAAAACAGTCAAAAATTTTCATTCTTTAAATGCTACCCACCGGAAGTACAGGCGTCAATTTGGACAGTTAAAGATTAACAAGCCTGAAAATTGTTTAAAGGTTGGTCTGGTGGGTGAGCTTTACAGTCTAATGGAGCCTTTTTCCAGCTTTTTTATAGAAAAGGAATTAGCAAAAAATAACATAGTCGTCAGCAGATATACAACACTTACTTATTTATTGTTTGAGAAGCGTCTAAAAGATAAGAAGTTAGTAAAAGAAGCAAAGAAGTATCTTAAATTCCACATCGGCGCTGACGGTACAATTAGTGTAGCAAAGAGTATGATGCTGGCCAGGCAGGGTTATGATGGTGTGATTCATTTAAAACCTTTTGGGTGCACCCCAGAAGTCAATGCAATGCCGATGCTGCAAAACATTACAAAAGACTATAGAATGCCGATTCTTTATTTCAGTTTTGATTCACAAACTTCTGAAACCGGTATAAAAACAAGATTAGAAGCATTTTATGATATGATTATCATGCGAAAAGAAAAAGGATGGCGGTAGATATGAAAGAGGGTTATTTAGGCGTGGATATCGGTTCAATATCCACGAAGGGTGTTATTATTGATGAGAATAACCAGATTGTGGCACAGAAATATATATGGACAGAAGGGAATCCGATCAAAGCAGTAAAAGAAATTATACGTGAACTTAATAAGCAGATACAATCATTGAATATCATTGTAAAGTCAGTGGGAACAACAGGATCGGCAAGAAAATTGATAGGAGTGATGCTTAATGCCGATGTCGTTAAAAATGAAATAACAGCCCACGCCATAGGCACTTTGTCAATTTTTCCAGAAGCAAATACTATTTTTGAAATAGGTGGACAAGATTCAAAAATCATACTGATTGATAATGGAATCGTTGTAGATTATGCTATGAATACTTTATGTGCAGCAGGCACAGGATCTTTTTTGTCTTCCCAGTCCAAGCGGATGGGGTTGGAGGTTGAAGAAATCGGGGATTTGGCCCTGCAGTCGAAAAATCCTACAAAAATTGCAGCCAGATGTACAGTTTTTGCTGAGTCAGATTTGGTTCATAAAGTGCAGATCGGACACAAGAGAGAAGATATTGTTGCAGGTCTTTGTAGTGCTGTTGTGACTAATTACCTAAACAATGTGGGTAAAGGAAAAAATATAAAACCTCCCGTCGTTTTTCAAGGTGGCGTCAGTAAAAATACCGGTGTCATTAAGGCTTTTGAACAGGAAATTGGTGAAGAAATACATGTTGATCCCAATGGACATTTAATGGGGGCAATGGGGGTTGCCATACTCTCAAAAAGAGCGCCGGCCAGCCATGTATTTGATTTTAATATTGCCGATTCTGAATTTGAAACCAAAGGTATAGAATGTGGAAAATGTGCCAATAATTGTGAAATTATTTGTTTTTATAAAGGAGGTAAACTTATTGATGCCTGGGGGAACAAATGTGATAATGGCATTTCCTGATATTAACGGCGATAACGTATTATGCCAATGCTGATACAAAAAGAATAACCTAGATAATCCCCCATAATTATGGGGGATATCAAAGAATTTCGGGATAACTTAAAAGTCGGGATAAATGGTGTGAAGGCTGGAATCTATTAACGCTTCGTAACTAATTTAACTATTTCCCCCACAACCAACTGTACAATCGCCAACCCGAAGGCCAATAACCAGTGAGACAGGCTAAGCGGAACAATATTAAAAGCCATAGCTAACGGCGGTATAACAGCAACTAAGAAAGTTATCAGCATTGAAGCCATTGCACTATAAAAAAGTGATGGATTCGACAGGAATCCGACTTTAAATATAGATTCGTTGGTTTTTACGTTAAAGATATTGATGACGGACGCCCATGACAAAGTTATAAATGCCATTGTTATACCAACATCGTAGCAGGGGATAATGTCACTGCTGACTTCTACAAATCGTCCCAAATAAAAAGCAATCAAAGTAATGATAATGAAAACGGTTGATTTTCCTGCAATCTTGCGTCCTAAACCGGCAGCAAAGATACCTGCATCTTTTTTTAGGGGCATTCTGTCCATAATGTCTTTATCGGCCTTTTCTTTACTAATGAAAAAGCCGGGAATACCATCAGAAACCACGTTGATAAAGAGAAGTTGAACGGCTGTGACAGGTGCACCCCAGCCGATGATAATCCCTATCAGCATAACTAAAATTTCTGCAAAGTTAACACTGAGAAGGAAATGGACCGTTTTCCGGATATTTTCATAGGCGGTCCGGCCTTCTTTGATAGCATCTACGATTGTGGCAAAATTATCATCAGTAATAACCATGTCGGCGGCATTTTTCGAAACATCTGTACCGGTTATTCCCATTGCAGCACCGACATCGGCAGCTTTCAGGGCAGGCGCATCATTGACACCGTCACCGGTCATAGTAATGACTTCCCCATGTGATTGCCATGCCTGGACGATACGAATCTTATCTTCAGGACTCACACGGGCATAAACAGAAAAATCTCTGATTTGTTTCCTTAAGTCGTCTTCTTTCATATTGACAAGCTCTGTACCTGTGACTGCACGATCGCCGCTTGCCATTATTCCGATATCCTTGGCGATAGCAGAGGCAGTAACAACGTGGTCACCGGTAATCATCACTGTTTTAATGCCTGCTTTCTTAGCCAAATTGACAGCGGTCCGGCTTTCAGGACGAGGCGGGTCAATCATACCGACCAGACCGATGAAGGTGATATCATCCTCTAAATGTTCAGCACTTAAATCCTCTGGCATTTGATTAAATTTCTTATAGCCTACAGCAATGACGCGCAGTGCATCTTCGGCAAAAGAGTCATGTATTCCGGTTGCCTTTTGCAGGAGAGAGTCACTAAAGTTGACTGGAATACGGTCGAAGGCGCCCTTGGTAATGGAAATAAATCCTTCTTTGGTTTGGTGTACCGTGGTCATCCTCTTTCTTGTAGAATCGAAAGGAAGCTCATACACACGAGGATATTTTTTATCGATATCCGCCCTTGTCATACCTTTATCGTGGAGGAGGCGAATGATAGCTGCCTCAGTCGGATCGCCGATGACTTTCTCTTCATTGTTATCATATTCAATGATTGCATTGGTACAGGCCGAAAGCATTTCCAAAAGTGAATTTTCTTCTTCAGAGAATGTATGTCCTGATTTATTGGGGTTCACATCAACATGCCATATTTTTTGGATAAACATTTTATTTTGCGTCAATGTTCCTGTTTTATCTGAACATATGACGGAGGTATTACCAACGGTCTCTACTGCAGGGATACGGCGGATAATGGTTTTCTTTTTGACCATATGCTGGACGCCGTAAGCGAGTATGAGTGTGACAATTACCGGAAGTGTTTCCGGAACGGCAGCTACAGAGAGTGAAATAGCTATCAGCAGCATATCTGCGGTGGTTTCGCCATGCACAAATACACCGACAAGGAAAATGATGATACCTGCAAGAACAGCGACAACGGCTAAGCGCTTAGCCAGGCCTTTCAAACGGACCTGTAAAGGCGTCATAAGCTTTTCAGTGTTATTTAACAGGCCGGCAATCTTGCCCATTTCCGTATTCATTCCTGTTTCTACAACAACGGCTTTTCCACGGCCGTTTGTAATAAGACATCCGGAATAAACCATATTAATGCGGTCACCTAAAGGTGCTTCATCATTAATAATAGCGTCGCAATCCTTTTCTACAGGAACACTCTCACCAGTGAGAGCAGATTCTTCTATTTGCAAACTGCTGCTTTCAATAAGCCTTGCATCTGCAGAAATCATATCACCTGAATTGAGTTCAATTATATCTCCGGGAACAAGCTGGCTTGCATCTATGTGATTGATAGAGCCATCACGTATTACCGCCGTATAGTGTGCGTTCATGCTTTTTAATGCATCCAGAGCTTTTTCAGCCCGGCCTTCCTGGGAAATAGCAAGAACTACATTAATAATGACGATAGATAAGATGACAATAACTTTTGGCCACCCATGCCCTGTGGTGATTGCCATATATCCGGAAATACATGCGGCAATGAGCAGGATAATAGTAGAGATTTCTTTTAAATGGTGTACGATTTTTTCAATTAAGGATTCTTTCTTGCCTTCTTCAAACTCGTTGGCGCCATATCTGGCCAGTCTTTCCCCTGCTTCCGATTGGCCAAGTCCCTGTTCGCGGTCTGTCTTAAGTTCCTTAATGACTTGATTGGCATCTTCTTTAAACCATAACATGTATCCACCTCCGTGATTAGTTTTTATTACCATATTGTTATTATTCTAGCATATCCTGTTATTATATTCAATATTCCGCTTCAATAAGAATTTTAACGAAAATGTTAATAGTATAATTATAAGGTAATAATAAACTTCGCCCATTTTCCTTCCAGGCTTTGGACGTCGATTTTCCCTTTATGGTTTCTGACAATCGATTTGGCAATGCCCAAACCTAATCCATAGCTTTCGGAAGTCCGTGAGCGTGCTTTATCACTTCGATAAAAACGCTCGAAGATTTTAGATTTTTCCCAGTGGTTAATTCCCAGGCCAGTGTTATAGACTTCAAGGATTTTTTTATTCGATAATTGTTTTAATGATATTTCTACTACGCCGCTTGTATCGGTATGTTTAATGGCATTATCAATAAGAATGGCCGTTAATTGCATGATTTCTTCTTTTTGCCCCTTATAGGTAATATTGTCGTCTATTGACAGCCTAAAATCTATTTTTGCTTCAAAAGCGGTACTTTCGAAAGGAAGAGCCACGTTTAATACGGCCTTGCTCAAATTGAATTCAGTGAAATTGTACTTTCGCTTTGAATCATCAAGCCGTGCGACTGTCAGCAGACTGTTGACCAGCTTGCTCATTCTGGAAGTCTCAGATTTAATATAAGATAACCATTTATTTTCACCGATTTCATGTTCAAGAACATCAGCATTGGCACCAATGACTGAAATAGGTGTTTTGAGTTCATGGCTGGCATCGGAAACGAACTGTTTTTGTTTTTCGAAAGTATCCTTTACCGGTTTTATCATCCAATTACTGAGGAGTATCGAAATAACTAATAATATTAATAGAGCAATTGAACCACCAAACAAACTAACTTTCAGAAGCCTTGTGGAGTATGCCATGATAGAACTTTCGTTGGTAAAAGAAATGACTTTGCCGTAGGTTTCTTTGCGGACATAAAACTGATATCCATCTATCGAACCGGTTTCTTTATCCATGTCCGAAATCTTTTCGATGAAAGCTTTTAAAGCTTCGCCTTCCATTGGTAGATTACTCTCATTGGTAATTTCTATTATCTGATTATCGGCATCGAGTCGAACCAAAGAAAACTCTATAATGTTAAATCTGTGATTACTTAATGAAGTACTATTGTGTTCAGCCGCATATATTTCTAAAAGGGAAGAAATTTGATATTCAATTATTCTATGATTGGTGATGTTGATTCCGCCTATGAGAGCAGCGAAAATGATGAATAAAATGGTCATCATAGAAGCAACAAACTTCACTTTTAATTTACGTATCACCTAAGTACCTCCAATGAATACCCGATGCCCCGGGTGGCTTTTATTAGAACATTTGCACCAACAAAATTAATTTTTTTTCTTACAAATGAGATGTAAACTTCCACGTTGTTATATTCGGCATCGTCATCATATCCCCAGATTTTTTCTGTGATCTGTTCTTTAGTAACAATTTGGTTAGAGTTAATCATAAGCAATTCTAAAATCTGAAATTCCTTCATCCCCAGCTTGACTGAACTGTCATTGCAGTCAAGCTCATAAGTGCGGCGTCTTAAGATTAAATTCCCATATTTTAAATTATTATCTGAAAGTTCACCTTTCCTGCGCGTGAGCGCACGGATTCTTGCCAGCAGCTCGGCTGTATCGAAAGGTTTTGTCAAATAGTCATCGGCACCGCTGTCGAGTCCAAAGACTTTGTCATCTAGTTCGGCTTTGGCAGTGAGCATTAGTATCGGAGTCTGAATTTTTTTGGATCTAAGTTTTTTTAAAACTTCAAAGCCATCTAGCTTTGGCAGCATAACATCTAATATAACCGCATCATAAATACCTGATAATGCATACTCGTAACCGTCCAATCCATCATATACGGCATCAACGCTGTATTTTTCCTGTATGAGTATGGCGGTTAATGCATCGGCCAGGCCTATTTCATCTTCAATAATAAGGATACGCATTAGAATCCCTCCCTTAATTCCTTATTATACATAGAAACATTGAAATAGTCTTGAAATATTTTAGTTTATAAATTCTTTATTTTTCCGGAGGTTTTCTTCAAGGTTATTTCAATGTTTTGTTTTTATAATACCCTCAGTACATTAGATTATGATGGAGGAATAAATATGGCAGCAAAGAGTGCTAAGAAAACAAAAAAGAAATGGATTATTTTAGGTGTTATTGCCGTAATCGTTGTCGCGGCCTTTCTGTTTATACGTGGACAGATGCAGGGAATGCGTACAATGGCAACTACGAATACCACGGCAACAGCTAATATCGGTGATATTGAAGTTACGACTGAAGGTAATGGTACGGTCGAACCTAAAAACAGTTATGGTGTAGATATGATTTATGATAGTAAAATCGTCGACATTTTTAAAGAGAACGGTGATTTTGTTGAAGAAGGAGAAGCTATTTTATCAGTAGAAAGCAGCGGAATTGATGATCGCATAGCCATTCTTGAAGCAGAGCTTGCTGATTATGATTCTCAGATTTCCAGTACCGATTCATCGGGCTCTTCTTATATTTCTTCGACAGTAACCGGAAGGGTCAAGCGGATTTATGTGGAAAGTGGAGATATTGTTGCGGAGCAAATGAAGTCTCAGGGTGCCTTGATGGAAATTGCGGCCGATGGCAAACTAAAAGTTGAGTTTACCTCAGAGGTAGAAATTGCGGTTGGAGAAACGGTGACAGTGAAGTTTTCAGACTATTCCGTCGAGGGAACCGTTGAAAAAGCAGCAGATAATCAGGTGGTGGTAACTATCACTGATGGATATTATTATAATGTCGATGAAGAGGCAACTGTTTATGCTCAAGAAGGCAACACTTTAGGAACCGGCACATTAGTTTCTAATCAACCTTATTTAGTTTCAGGTTCCTATGGAACGATTAATAATGTGTCGGTAGTGCTTAATGAAAAAGTATATGAAGGAAGCACTTTATTTACCCTTAACGATGTCAGCTATTATTCTGATTATACGGATTTAATCGAGAGCCGTAATGAAGCTGTAAGTAAGCTTCAGGAAGCGAAAAGTTTTAAAGAGACTTTAACAATAACAGCACCTTACAGCGGAATTATTTCAGGGCTTACCGTAGTGGAAGGCACTACTGTTCCGACAGATACTGAATTATGTAAAATTTTAAGTTCTGAAATTTATCAGCTTAAGGTGGAAATCGACGAATTAGATATCAATGGCGTTGAGGTAGGGCAGGAGGCTACAATTGTATTTGATGCTTTTGAGGAGGAAGAATTTAAAGGAACAGTTACAAAAGTATCAGAATTAGGCACAAATACAAGCGGAGTGACCACCTATACGGTTGCTATTGAATTGGAAGGCTCAGAGAAAATAAAGACGAATATGAGTGCCGATGCTAAAATTGTTATCGGAAGCAGCACAGATACAATTCTTGTTCCAATAGATGCCATACAGACAGTTAACGGTAAAAAATATGTAGAAGTTGTCCCGTCAACGGGTGTTGACGGCGGAGAAGATGAGAACCAGGCAAAGGAAATGACAGAAGTCACCCTGGGCTTGGTGAATAATACCTATGCTGAGATTTTAAGCGGAATAAGTGAAGGAACGACAGTGACTGTCATTCGTAAAGCGTCAGATGATACCGGGACATTTATGTTTGGTGGTGGCGGACAAAGATCCACAACAATAGATGCTGGCACCGACGGCGGAGAAGTTGTCACTCCGGCAGAAAATACGAGCAATTAAAAGAGAGGTGACATCTTTGATTAGATTGAGGAATATTAAGAAAATATATGAGATTGGTGATGAATACGTTCATGCACTTGATGGTTTGAGCCTGGATATTCATGAACGTGAGTTTGTTGCCATTGTGGGAACTTCCGGAAGCGGCAAATCTACGCTGATGAATATCATCGGATGTTTGGATACGGCTGATGAAGGCAGCTATGCCATAGATGAGCAGGATGTGACAGATATGACGGATTATCAGCTGGGAGTTATAAGAAATAAAAAAATCGGATTTATCTTTCAGCAATTCAATCTGCTGCAGAAATTAGATGCTTATGAAAATGTTGAATTACCGTTAATTTATCAGGGTATTCCGGGAAGCCAGAGAAGAGAGCGGGCTACTCAGGCATTGGAAAGGGTGGGTCTTGAGAACCGGATTCATCACAAGCCCAATCAATTATCAGGCGGCCAGCAGCAGAGAGTGGCAGTGGCCAGGGCTCTGGTTACTGAACCCACCTTGATTCTGGCAGATGAACCGACAGGTAATCTGGATTCTAAATCCAGCAAGGATATTATGGCGCTTTTGCATGAACTGCATGAGCAGGGTAATACCATTGTCTTAATTACCCATGATAATGAAATTGCCGAGGAAGCTGAACGCAGAGTCAGGATTAGTGATGGTAAAATTATAAGCGATACGGGAGGAGTGGTTCAATGAAGGTAGGACAGGCGGTTAAAATGGCTATTTCCTCCATTAAATCCAATAAAATGCGCTCATTTCTTACAATGCTGGGTATTATTATTGGTGTTATGTCCGTGGTACTGCTGGTTTCTCTTGTACAGGGAGCGACAGGAAGCATAACCAGCGAGCTGGATTCGCTGGGAGGCAGCCAGCTGACGGTTTCGATTACGGATCCAAACAGTAAACTGACTTTAAGTGAAGTGAACAGCCTGGCAGATAAAGATGAGATTGGGCGGGTTGCGCCGTATAATTCAGGAAGTGGAATTGCAAAGGCAGGAGGAAATTCAGAACAGGTTTCAATTTCGGGAATTACCGAAAGTTATACTGAATTTTCAGAGCTTAATATATTACATGGCAGGGGAATCCTGGACATTGATAATGAATATCGGCTGAATGTTTGTGTTATTGGTAACAGTGTAGCGCTAGATCTTTTTGGGAATACAGATGTCGTCGGCAGCGAAATTCGTTTGGCAGGTAAAGATTATTTGATTGTCGGCGTTTTGGAGGAACAAGGAGCGTCCTTGATGGGTAGTACGGATTCGACAGTTTATATTCCGTTTACTAATGCCCAAAGACTTTTATACTCGACAGGGGTTACTAGTTTTTATGTAGCGTCATCATCAGCGGAAACATTGGATCTTGCGGAAGAGATGATGGATACATATCTTTTAGAGAAAACAGGAGATTCAGATAGCTTTAATATCACAAATATGGCAAGTATTCAGGATACAATTAATTCCGTGATGAGCACGATGTCTCTGTTATTAGCTGGAATTGCCGGGATTTCACTGGTCGTCGGAGGTATTGGAATCATGAATATTATGCTTGTTTCGGTGACTGAAAGGACGAAGGAGATAGGTGTAAGAAAGGCTATAGGTGCACAAAAGCGTGATATTGTTACACAGTTTATGATAGAATCGGTAACGCTGTCACTTATGGGAGGCATTATAGGTATGGTTCTTAGCATGGGAATTCTTGGCCTGCTGACGGCACTTTTGGCTGACTACACTTTTTCGGTATCCTTTAGTGTTGCGGCAATCGCATTGGGATTCTCAATTATAGTTGGGCTTATCTTTGGCATCTATCCGGCTAATAAAGCGGCTAAATTAAAACCAATTGATGCACTAAGATATAATTAATTCTGTTTGTTAGCTTAACTTCTGTTTCTGGTTTTGTTATCTTACCCTCCATTGTCAATGGAGGGTAAGATAGTTGTCGTGTCCACCTTTATTAAATGGTATAAATTTGTGAATTATACCATTTAATACAGCTCTGAATGGTAAAAAAAATTCTCACTAATCATCCCGATTATAGTGCGTACTCCTGAAGAAAATAGTAAAATAAAAGAAAAACTTTTTCGCAGTGAGGTAAAAATGGGAAGAAAAGAAGAACGAATGAAGAAAAAGCTAGAAAAAAATCCGGTTCAAGAATGTAACAAAATCCAGAAGCAGTTTTATCCGCAATTATTTCAGAAATTTGCAGAAACATGGGATCCAAGACATCCAAGCTATATTATTTACGATAACAAAGTGATGCTGGGAACGATGTACTATAAAGGGATTGCATGAATCAACAGCATGCAGGATATGACAGATAAATTCAATGACGAGAAAGTGGCAGGAAATCTGACGACATTTATGAATGCGGATCAGCTAGAATATCTGCCGCACCATGTGACGGAAAATGAATATTTAGAGAGACTGGATCCGCAGGAGCTACAAGATATCCAGCAAGACATCGTTTACCAGATGATCCGCCGGAAAAGCTTCCGTGATGCTAGATTCAGGAAATCATGGCTAATCATCATAGATGGGACCCAGCTGTATTCGGGTGGAAGAAGGCTGAATGAGCAATGTCTAGAGAGACATTATAAGAAGGGAACCGACCAGGAAACGGTGAACTATCACAGAGATGTATTGGAAGCAAAGATTTATTTTGGTGAAAAACTGATCATAAGTATAGGCAGTGAATTTGTAGAAAATAACAGTGAGGATGCACAAAGGCAGAGACATATGAATGCAGAGGAAATAAAGCAAGATTGTGAGACAAAGGCCTTCCAACGTTTAGCAAAGAAGCTGAAAAAGAAATTTCCCCGACTGCCGATTACACTGCTTGCAGACAGTCTGTATGCATCGGAAACAGTGATGGAGATATGTGAGGCATACGAGTGGAATTACATCATCCGGTTCAAAGATGGAAGCATGCCGAGTATAGCCAAGGAATATGAAGCAATTACTGAAAAAGAAACAGCTGGGCATGCAGGGTATATCAATGAAATAGATTATAATGGGCGAAAAATAAATGTACTGAGGTACTGGGAAGAACAGGTGAAGGAAGGGGGAATTGAAAGGACGGACTTTCAATGGCTGACCAACATAAAGATTACCCAAAAGAATGCAGAGAAAATAGCCCGCGCAGGAAGAAAACGCTGGAAAATCGATTATCACCAGTCCCGGATTATGCCCAGTTGGCCTGCATTAACCCCTAAAAGCCTTGGAAACGCGGCATAGCCGTACAGACCAACTGGTGATAATCCCCATACTACTTTATCAATTCCTTCAGCCTCATCAATACATCACCATTTTCCCACTCCTTCATAAGACTGTTTCCAGCTGGATTAAAGATCAGTTTTTCCACTTTTTCCACTGCCTCAATCATTACCTTGGTTCCTAATTCAAGATAGGTTTCTGTTGTGGAAATTGATTCATGCCCTACCTCCGCCACATCCAGGATGGAGCGGATTTCCTTATGCGTGAAAATATATGGCATGTATGAGCCATGCCTCCATTTCGGCAGTTTGAAATGATAGATACCCTCCACTTTCAGGACAGCGGACATATATCCCAGAAAACCCTGCAGGACGTAGGCACGGCTGGCCAGGTTGTTCCTATTTTCACCTTCCCGCAGCCGCAGGAATCCCATGACGGCCCCACGTTTCAGACATTCGCTTTTCCGCACCACATCCATGCAGTGGCTGTCAAACTGCTTAAGCTTGGGAATAAAGGAATCTGCCCTGCACCCGTTTATATTTACCTTATACTGCACATAGGATGCCAGTTCCTCTTTCAGGGGGCATTTGAAGGTTCCGGCAGGACACTGGTATGCATTATTCATGGCATGGCACCTCCAATCCGCACAGGCGGAGGCTTTCAATGTCAACTTTGGCATAGATCCGTGACGTGTCTGCCCGTGTATGCCCAATCATGCGGGAAATTTCAAAAATCCCCGTACCATTTCTGAGCATTGCCGTGGCCAGTGAATGGCGTAGGCAGTGGCTTCCATGGTGGCGGCCGCCAACCCTGACCCCGGAGTTTATGAATGCCCCGCTGATGATGCCCGAAATGGTTGATGCCGAACCTATGGCACGGCCATCATGTTTCAGGAAGACCCTGCCGCACTGTGATTCCGGACGCTCCCCCAGGAGATATGAGGTAAGGGAATTGCCTGCGGTCGGGGTGAGCTTACGGTACAGCAGGGTTCCTGTTTTTGACTGTCTGATGGTGATGGATGAGTCCGTCCAGTTAACGTCGGACAGTTCCATGTTCATAATCTCAGATGCCCGGAAACCATAAGCACCGCCATCGCATAATTACGCTTTCGGTTTGACACCTCCAGATTTTTTATGTAGAGGAGGAGTTCCTGAAGTTCCTGGACGGTGAAGACGGACGGCACACCCAGCCCACTGTAGTCCCTGTATTTTGGGAACAGGCTGTGGAAGTCATCTTCCAGGATCCCTTCCTGTGCGCAGTAGGATAAAAAACTTTTTAAGATTCCAGCCTTTGCCTTTACAGATGAATTTGATAATTCCGCACCCAGCCTGGTGAAATAGGAAAGGACAGCACTTTCATTAGCCATTCAATGGGCACTGCCCTGAGGAATGGGTGTATGGCACGCCTCCTGTTGTCAAGGGTGCTTTCCGCATCCCCTGCCTTCCTGCGCCATTCAAGATACCGGTCAAGCACCCGCTGCTCCCCTGGCCCCAGTGGCTGGCGGATCTGCTTGCCACTCATGGAGGTTGATGCAATTGTCCCATCCTCATGGAAAACCGACAATACATGGAATGCATGGCATGCCCTCCGCTGCCTTCTGTCAAGCGTACCCGGGCTGCCACCTGACATGTC
>Ga0153996_1000036_pt1 | contig 97487 bp, 82 predicted proteins | sample TSNC080MetaG_FD_104728 | JGI IMG/M metagenome (GOLD analysis project Ga0153996, IMG submission 104728) | Attine ant fungus gardens microbial communities from North Carolina, USA - TSNC080 MetaG | ecosystem: Host-associated > Fungi > Mycelium > Unclassified | place: USA: North Carolina, Lumber... | reverse complement strand
TCGTCGCGCTGCTCGTCTTCATTGCCTACATTCTTTATGCTGATCGCAAGATTTGGGCTGCGGTCCAATTGCGCCGGGGCCCGAATGTCGTCGGTCCGTGGGGATTGCTGCAATCGTTCGCCGACTTGCTGAAGTTCGTATTCAAGGAGCCGGTTATTCCGGCATCTTCCAACAAGGCCTTGTTCCTGTTGGCTCCGTTGGTAACGTGTACTCTGGCATTGGCGACCTGGGCCGTTATTCCCCTGAACGCCAATTGGGTCATCGCGGACATCAATGTCGGCGTGCTTTACATCCTCGCGATTTCATCGCTGAGCGTTTATGGCATCATCATCGGTGGCTGGGCGTCGAACTCGAAATATCCGTTCCTCTCTGCATTGCGAAGTGCGGCACAGATGGTCTCCTATGAGGTTTCCATCGGATTCGTGATCGTGACGGTGCTGATGTGCGCCGGCTCCCTCAATCTGAGCCGGATCGTTGAAGCGCAGGATGGAGCGTTGGGCTTCCTCGGCTGGTACTGGTTGCCGCTGCTGCCCATGTTCGTCGTCTTCTTTATTTCGGCGCTTGCGGAAACCAACCGTCCGCCATTCGATCTCGCCGAAGCGGAATCAGAACTGGTTGCCGGTTATCAGGTTGAATATGGTTCAACGCCATACCTTCTGTTCATGCTTGGTGAATACGCTGCCATTCTGGCGCAGTGCGCCATGGGAACAATCCTGTTTCTGGGTGGCTGGCTGTCACCAATTCCTTTTGCTCCCTTCACATGGGTTCCAGGTGTAATCTGGTTCGTGGTGAAGGTGACATTCCTGTTTTTCCTTGTTGCGATGGCAAAGGCGATGGTGCCGCGTTACCGCTATGATCAATTGATGCGTCTTGGTTGGAAGGTTTTCCTGCCGATTTCGCTCGGTATGGTCTTTGTGGTGGCGCTGGTGCTGAAAATCACCGGCCTCGCTCCGGGCGCTTGAGACGGAGACACGGGTTTATGAGCCTCGATCAAGCTGCAAGGTCCGTCTTCCTGAAGGAGTTCGTATCCGGGTTTTTCCTGGCGATGCGTTATTTCTTCAAACCGAAGGCGACCATCAATTATCCGTTCGAGATGGGAATACGCAGTCCGCGCTTCCGTGGCGAACATGCTTTGCGCCGCTATCCCAACGGTGAGGAACGTTGCATCGCATGCAAACTGTGTGAGGCGATCTGCCCGGCGCAGGCCATCACCATCGAAGCCGGTCCACGCGGAAACGATGGTACGCGCCGCACCACTCGGTATGACATAGACATGACGAAATGCATTTATTGCGGTTATTGCCAGGAAGCATGTCCTGTCGATGCCATCGTCGAGGGGCCCAATGTCGAGTTCTCAGTCGAAAGCCGTGAGGAGCTTTTCTACAATAAGGAAAAGCTGCTCGAGAACGGAGCTCGCTGGGAGCGGGAAATCGCAAGGAATCTTGTTAAGGATGCCCCTTATCGCTAGGGCGCGTCATCCGCCGGCGTCGAGACGCATGGCGGTTTAAAAAGCCTGACCGGATCATTTCCGGTCGCCGCAGACCAAAAAGCATACCGGAACTCTATCCGGATGCCACAGAAGGGGCCGCCACCTGAGCGGTTTGAGCTGAGCATATGACGGTTACTGCCGCCTTCTTCTACCTGTTCTCCTGTACCGCAGTCGCGTCGGCGTTCATGGTGATCACCGCCCGTAACCCGGTGCATTCGGTGCTCTTTCTCATTCTGACCTTCGTCAACTCGGCGGGCCTGTTCCTGCTGCTGGGAGCGGAGTTCCTGGCGCTGATCCTTGTGATTGTCTATGTCGGCGCCGTTGCGGTGTTGTTCCTGTTTGTCGTGATGATGCTCGACGTTGACTTCTCCGAGCTACGGCAGGGTTTCCTGAAGTACCTGCCCGTAAGCGTATTGATTGGCGTGATCTTTCTGATCGAGCTTATCCTCGTGGTGAGCGCCTGGGTGGTGGACCCGGCGATGATCACGGGAGGCACTGCGGCCCATGCCGTCGCCGGCGGGGTCACCAATACGGAAGCACTCGGGCAGGTTCTCTACACCGAATACGTTTATTTCTTCCAGGCTGCCGGGTTGATCCTGCTGGTGGCGATGATCGGGGCTATCGTATTGACGCATCGCGAACGGCTGTATGTGAAACGGCAGAATATTTCCGAGCAGGTCGCTCGCGATCAGTCAGTTGTCGAAGTGCGGAAGGTTCCCTTCCGCAAGGGCGTATGAGGGGGCGAACATGATTGGATTGATCCATTATCTCATCGTTGCGGCCATGCTTTTCACGCTCGGCGTCTTCGGCATTTTCATCAACCGGAAAAACGTCATCGTCATTTTGATGTCGGTTGAGCTGATCCTGCTCTCCGTCAACATCAATCTGGTCGCCTTCTCCTCGTTCCTGAACGATATCGTCGGGCAGGTTTTCGCACTGTTCATCCTGACAGTGGCGGCTGCAGAGGCCGCCATCGGTCTCGCCATCCTCGTGGCCTTCTACCGCAATCGCGGTTCCATCGCCGTCGAAGACGTCAACATGATGAAGGGCTGAGGGATCACCATGGGTAATGCGATGTATTACGCGATCGTCTTCCTGCCACTCATCGGCTTTCTGATCGCAGGCATATTCGGTCGGCAAATCGGGGCCAGAGGCAGCGAAGTTTTAACGACCTCTCTTCTCGGTGTTTCGGCTGTTCTGTCCTGGGTCGCTCTGTTCGATGTCGGTTTCGGCTCCGGCGCGACACGGGTACAGATCATGCAGTGGATGCAGTCCGGCGATCTTGTCGTCGACTGGGCCCTGCGGATAGACACGCTCACGGCGGTGATGCTGGTGGTGGTCAACACCGTCTCGGCGCTCGTCCATCTTTATTCGATGGGCTATATGCATGAGGACCCGCACCGCCCGCGTTTCTTCGCCTATCTGTCGCTGTTCACATTCGCGATGCTGGCGCTGGTAACGGCAGACAACCTCCTGCAGATGTTCTTCGGCTGGGAGGGTGTTGGTCTGGCCAGCTATCTTCTCATCGGCTTCTGGTATCAGAAACCTTCAGCCAATGCGGCTGCGATCAAGGCGTTTGTCGTCAACCGCGTCGGAGATTTCGGCTTTCTGCTCGGGATTTTTCTCGTATTCGTGTTGTTCGGCAGCGTTGCTTTCGATCATATATTTCCCCACGTCTCGGAGCATGTTGGCGATACATTCCGTTTCATAGGATATGAGTGGAATGCCCTGACACTGGCCTGTCTTCTGCTGTTCATGGGGGCAATGGGCAAGTCGGCGCAGTTTCTGCTGCACACCTGGTTGCCGGACGCCATGGAGGGCCCGACACCGGTTTCTGCCCTGATCCACGCCGCCACGATGGTGACCGCCGGCGTGTTCATGGTCGCGCGCTTTTCGCCGTTGTTCGAATATGCACCCGTTGCGCTCAGCGTGGTTACGATCATAGGCGGTATCACTGCCTTCTTCGCGGCAACTGTCGGCCTGGTCCAGAACGACATCAAGCGGGTGATTGCCTACTCAACCTGCTCTCAGCTTGGCTATATGTTTGTGGCGCTCGGCGTCGGGGCTTATGGGGCAGGGATATTCCATCTTTTCACCCATGCATTCTTCAAGGCACTGCTGTTCCTTGGTGCCGGCTCGGTGATCCATGCCATGCACCATGAGCAGGATATGCGCCACATGGGTAACCTGCGCCGCTACATCCCGTTTACCGCTGCCATCATGGCTATCGGGACATTGGCATTGACGGGCTTCCCGTTCACTGCCGGTTATTATTCCAAGGATGCGATTATCGAAGCAGCCTTTACCTCGCACAGGTTCGGAGCGAGTTTCGCTTTCGTCGCGACCGTGTTCGCTGCCCTGATGACCTCGTTCTATTCTTGGCGTCTGTTCTTTATGACTTTCGAGGGCAAGGCCCGCTGGGATTCGCATGCGGCAACGCATGGCGAACCGGAGGATCATCATGCGCACGGTCATGGAGAGCACAAACCCCATGAAAGCCCCATGGTGATGCTCGTGCCTCTGGCTATTCTGGCGGCTGGAGCTATAGCAGCCGGTTTTCTCTTCAAGGGAGCCTTTATTGGTGAGGGCTATGACGCTTTCTGGAAAGGCGCGCTTTTCACTGCTCCCGGCAACAACATTCTGGAAGAGATGCATCACGTGCCGGCATGGGTGGCTTACTCTCCGTTTGTCATGATGCTGCTCGGATTTTTGCTGGCCCTGTGGATGTATATTTTTGATACCCGCAAGCCCAGCCAGATCGCTAATGCCAATCCGGCGCTTTATCGCTTCCTGCTCAATAAGTGGTATTTCGATGAGTTGTATGACGTGCTGTTCGTGCGCTCGGCCAAACGGTTCGGTCGGTTCCTTTGGAAATTCGGTGACGGCAAGGTGATCGACGGCCTCGGGCCGGACGGGATTTCCGCCCGCGTACTCGACATCACACGCGGTGTCGTCCGCCTCCAGAGCGGCTATGTCTATCACTACGCCTTTGCCATGCTGATCGGCGTTGCCGCCTTCGTCAGCTGGTACCTGATCGGGGGAGTTCGCTGATGTTCGGATTTGGCATTCTCTCCGGGATTCTCTTCCTGCCGCTGGTGGGTGCGGCGTTCATTCTTACCCTGCGTGGTGACAGTGAAAACACGCGTTCCAACGCCCGTTGGGCGGCGCTGGTGACGACGATCATCACCTTCCTGCTGTCGCTGGTGGCTTGGGGGCAGTTCGATACATCCACGGCGAGTTTCAGTCTCGTCGAGGTTCATCCCTGGCTGTCTGACACCATTGCCTTCAAGCTTGGGGTGGATGGTTTCTCGATGCCGTTCGTGTTGCTGACCACTTTCCTGATGCCGTTCTGCATCCTCGCCTCATGGGAATCCATTGAGAACCGGGTCAGGGAATACATGATCGCCTTCCTGGTGCTTGAGGCGACGATGATCGGCGTGTTCGTGGCGCTGGATCTCGTGCTGTTCTACCTGTTCTTCGAGGCTGGTCTGATCCCGATGTTCCTGATCATCGGCATATGGGGTGGCAAGCGGCGCATTTATGCCAGTTTCAAGTTTTTCCTCTACACTTTGCTCGGCTCGGTGCTGATGCTCCTCGCCATCATGGCGATGTACTGGCAGGCCGGAACGACGGACATTGAAGCCCTCTTGCGGTTCCATTTCGACTCTTCCATTCAGACGTGGCTTTGGCTCGCCTTCTTTGCATCATTCGCCGTGAAGATGCCGATGTGGCCGGTTCATACCTGGCTTCCGGATGCTCACGTTGAAGCGCCGACAGCAGGTTCCGTTATTCTTGCCGGTATCCTCCTGAAAATGGGCGGTTATGGCTTCATCCGGTTCTCATTGCCGATGTTCCCCGAGGCCTCTCAATTCTTTGCACCGATGGTATTCGCACTTTCGGTCATCGCCATCGTCTACACGTCGCTGGTGGCTTTGATGCAGGAGGACATCAAGAAGCTTATTGCTTACTCTTCGGTTGCTCACATGGGCTTCGTGACCATGGGCCTGTTCACCATGACGACCCAGGGTATTCAGGGCGCCATGTTCCAGATGATCTCGCACGGCTTGGTCTCCGCCGCGCTCTTCCTTTGTGTCGGCGTCATTTATGACCGAATGCATACCCGCGAGATATCGGCCTATGGTGGCCTGGTGAACCGGATGCCGCTCTATGCCTTCGTGTTCATGGTTTTCACCATGGCCAATGTCGGCCTGCCGGGGACTTCCGGATTTGTCGGCGAGTTCCTGACACTGACCGGCTCCTTCCGTGCAAATCCGTGGGTTGCCCTGTTCGCGACTTCCGGTGTCATCCTCTCGGCTGCCTATGCACTCTGGCTTTATCGACGCGTCGTCTATGGCGTGATCGAGAAACCGGAGCTTCAGAAGATAGCTGATCTGACGCCGCGAGAAATCGTCATCATGGCGCCGCTGGTGCTGCTGGTCATCTTCTATGGGTTCTATCCGAGCCCGATCCTCGACAGCTTCTCGGCTTCGACCGATGCGCTCATCAACAGCTACAACGCCGCCCTCACTTCGGTGAAGACGGCTGCGGCCATCGCCTATTGAGGTCCAGATGAATTCGCCACTTCACCTTCCCGCATTCGGACCTGCCTTACCGGAGATCATTCTCGCGGTTGGAGCCTTGCTTCTGGTTCTGGTGGGCGTGTTCTCCAAACGCCGTGCATTCTGCAATGTCACGGGCGGGGCATTGCTGTTTCTTTTCATCGCACTGATCATGGTTCTTCTGACTCCTTCGGAGCGGGTTGAAACCTTTGGTGGTGCGTTTGTCTCTGATGGCTTTTCTCGCTTCATGAAGACACTGAGCCTCATCGGTTCAATTGCTGCGCTCGCCATGTCTGGTGATTTCATGCGTCGCAATGATATTGCTCTGTTTGAATTCCCGGTTCTCGTTCTTCTGGCGACGATAGGCATGATGATGGTGGTTTCCGCCAACAACCTTATCGCGCTTTATCTTGGCCTGGAATTATTCAGCCTGTCTTCTTATGTCATTGCCTCGCTGCACAGGGACAACCTGCGTTCCTCAGAGGCCGGTCTGAAATATTTTGTTCTTGGTGCCTTGTCGTCGGGTATGCTGCTTTACGGCTCGTCGCTGGTCTATGGCTTTTCCGGATCCGTCTCGTTCCCGCAGATCGCAAAATTCGTTGCGGCGTCCGGTGCTTCCGGGCCGGGGCTTGGGCTGATTATCGGTCTGGTGTTCATCTGTGCCGGTCTTGCTTTCAAGATTTCGGCCGTGCCGTTCCATATGTGGACCCCTGATGTTTACGAGGGAGCGCCCACGCCGGTGACTGCCTTCTTTGCGAGCGCGCCCAAGATGGCGGCCATGGCCATGGCCATTCGTGTTTTCATGGGAGCTTTCCCGGGTATCACCCCTCAATGGCAGCAGATCGTGGTTTTCATCTCGATCCTGTCCATGGTGCTCGGTGCCTTTGCAGCCATCGGTCAAAAGAACATCAAACGGCTGATGGCCTATTCCTCCATCGGTAATATCGGTTTCGCCCTTGTCGGATTGGCGACGGGCACGCAGGAGGGAATCAGCGGGGTCGTTATCTACATGGCGATCTATCTGGCCATGACCCTCGGTACTTTTGCCTGTATTCTCGGCATGCGCCGCGATGGCGTAAATGTGGAAACCATTGAAGACCTGGCGGGGTGCGGCAAGAACAATCCCGCAATGGCTTTCTGTCTGGCCATGCTGATGTTTTCGATGGCCGGTATACCACCTCTGGCGGGCTTCTTCGCCAAATTCTATGTTTTTGCTGCTGCGATTAAGTCCGGACTGGTGGCCTTGTCGGTGATTGGTGTGCTGAGCAGTGTTGTCGGCGCATATTATTACATCAGGATTGTCAAGGTGATGTATTTTGACGAGCCGAAACAGGCTTTCGACGGCATGCCGGTGGGCGTAAGAGCTGTGATGGCGCTTTCATTCGTGGTGGTATTTTTCTTCGTGTTGGCGCCTTCGCTCCTGGTTGAAGCGGCCAAAGCTGCCGCGTTATCGTTATTCTGAATTTTGAGAGACTCACTGTGACCGTGAAACCAGCCCTGCCGTCGTTCCTCGTCGCGCAGGGGTATGGTTTCGAGTGGCGTGAGGAAACCGGTTCGACAAACGCCGATGCGCTCGCTGAGGCAAGTAGAGGCAGGTCCGGCCCGCTTTGGGTTGTTGCAGGGCGTCAGAATGCGGGCAGGGGGCGCCAAGGCCGGCAATGGTTGTCTCCAGAGGGAAACCTCTATGCGAGCCTTCTTCTGGGTGACCCATGCGATATCGCGATAGCGTCCCAGCTTGGTTTTGTTGCGGGGGTTGCAATCCATGATGCTATCGGCGCAACGGGTTTGCAGGTGCCGCGACTGGCCCTGAAATGGCCGAACGATGTACTTCTCGATGGCGCAAAGATTGCCGGATTGCTGCTGGAGGCGCAAAGCGGGGTCGCAGGAAAATTCAACATCGTGATCGGCTTCGGCGTCAATATCCGCCATGCCCCCGCTAACCCGCAATATCCGGCTGCACCGCTCAGCAATGAAAACGATGTGTCTGTGTCCGATCTGTTTGCTGCACTTGCTTCCTCTTTTCATGAAAGATTCTCTCGCTGGAGAGAGAAGTCAGGGACTCCGCAGGAGCGATTTGCCGAGATTCGTCAGCTGTGGCTGGAAAGAGCTGCGGGAATCGGCAGTTTAGCCAGCGTTCGACTGCCTTCCGGAAAATTGGAAGGGACATTTTCCGGAATCGATGAGTTGGGGCGGTTGGAATTGCGAACGGGACGCGGTATTGAGACAATAGACGCTGGCGATTTGTTCTTTTCGGGACTTATCCGATAAGACGTGTCTGTTCGAACTGAAATTCGACCGTTACATCGTGCCGCAACTGACCGTTTCCCATCGTTTAAGGCGGCGTTTCTCGGAATGTCTGTTTTTGCTGATGCTGAAGCACATTGGCCGGTTACGAGGTCACCGACGCAGATGGCTGGCTTGTGAAATTTAAGGATTAGGCATTCAGATGAGTTCGCAAAAGAGTGATTTGGTTTTTCTTCCGCTTGGAGGACTTGGCGAAATCGGTATGAATGCCGCTCTTTATGGTTTCGGGCCGGAGCATAGGCGCAAATGGATTCTGGTCGATTGTGGCATGGGGTTCGGAGATCAGGAGAGCGTGCCAGGGGTTGATTTGATCTACCCCGATTTGCGTTTCATTGAAGAACAGCGAGAAAATCTTCTCGGCATCATCATCACCCATGGTCATGAAGATCATATCGGCGCTGTCGTTGATCTCTGGCCACGCCTGGAGGCTCCGGTTTACGCAACCGCTTTCACCTGTGGTCTTCTCGAAGCCCGCAAGCTTTCCGAGCCCGGTGCTCCGAAGATCAATCTGCGAGTGATTCAGCCTGGAGTACCTATCGAGCTTGGACCCTTTTCCGTTGAGTATATTCCGGTTTCTCATTCGATTCCGGAATCGAATGCCTTAGCTATTCGCACAAAACATGGATTGGTTGTCCATACGGGCGACTGGAAGATCGATGCAGCTCCCTATACCGGTAATGCAACCTCGCAGGAGGCGTTTGAAAAGCTCGGCGAAGAAGGCGTTCTCGCACTCATCTGCGACTCCACCAATGTGCTGCGAGATGGAAAGAGCCCGACTGAAACCGAGGTAGCAAACAGCCTTGCGGAATTGATAGCATCGGCTCCGCATCGGGTTGCTGTCACGACTTTTGCCTCCAATGTTGCAAGGGTTCGTGCCGTCGCTGATGCCGCCCGTGCATGTGGCCGTCAACTGATTGTGGTCGGGCGTGCAATCGACCGGGTCATCGATGTCGCCAAGGAGTGCGGATATCTGGATGGAATCGGAGAGTATCGATCATCCGAGGCAATCGGACGCCTGCCGCGCAACCAGGTCGTTGCATTGTTGACGGGATCGCAGGGCGAAACTCGGGCTGCCATGGCACGTATCTCGGAGGGGAGCCATCCTGATGTCAAACTGACTTCCGGTGACAGGGTTATTTTTTCATCGCGGGCCATTCCCGGCAATGAGCGTGCCATCGGCAGGATCATCAATGCACTGGTTCGGGATAATGTGGAAGTCATCACCGACAGAAACGAACTCGTGCATGTTTCCGGACATCCGCGCCGTGGAGAGCTGGAACAGATGTACGCCTGGACCAAACCGCGCATTGCCATCCCTGCCCATGGTGAAGAACTGCATTTGTCCGAGCACGCTGCTTTTGCCCGTGCCCTTGGAGTGCCGGAAGTCGTCAAGGCGCGTAACGGCCAGATGGTTCGACTGGCTCCAGGAGAGGCAGAAATCATTGATGATGTGCCATCGGGGCGGCTGTATAAGGATGGCAATCTTTTGACAGATGGAGGCGATCGCGCCGTTACCGAGCGGCGCAAGCTTTCTTTTGCCGGCGTGGTCTCGGTTGCAATCGCAATTGATAGCAGAGGTGAAATTGCAGGCGCTCCGATGATCGAGGCAATGGGATTACCGTTGGAGACGAAAAACGGCAGCAATCTTGACGATGTGATCGAGGAGGCGCTCGATAATGTCTTGGCGGGCCTTCCGAAACCGAAACGCAGGGATCCGGAGACGGTGGAAACCGCTGTGAAGAGGGCAATTCGCTCTGCAGTCAATAACATCTGGGGCAAGAAGCCGGCTTGCCATGTCATGGTTATTGAAGTGTGATCGGGCTTTAGAGCATTTTGCGTTCAATATGAATCGCTGCAACGCTCTAACTTATTGTTTAGACGCATTTTCTTATCGTTTAATCGATACCGATTAAACGGAAAAAGCTTTAAACAGCCAAAGAGAAACCTTGAGGGGGTACCAATCGTGATCGGTCGTCTCAACCATATCGCTATCGCAGTTCCCGACCTCTCCGCTGCTTCGGCTGTCTACCGGAATGTTTTTTCTGCGAATGTCTCGGAACCTGTACCTCTGCCGGAGCATGGTGTTAGGGTATGCTTCGTTACATTGCCTAATACCAAGATCGAGCTTTTGCAGCCGCTGGGGGAGGATTCTCCGGTTGCAAAGTTTCTGGCTTCCAACCCGCAGGGCGGCATTCATCATGTCTGTTACGAGGTTGAGGATATTCTCGCTGCACGGGACAGGTTGATCGCCGGGGGAGCGAGAATACTCGGTACCGGAGAGCCGAAAATCGGTGCGCACGGTTTACCGGTTCTTTTCCTTCATCCGAAGGACTTCTGTGGAACACTTGTGGAATTGGAAGAACGGGCAAGCTCATAAAAGTCCTTTATAAATGTCCCGGGGAATGAAAATGCGGATGCTCGGTTCTCTTATGTCGTCTGCGTGGTCGACGCTTGCGACTGTCTGCATTACCGCAGGGATGGCCATCGTTGTTGCTGTTCTTGTTCTCGGCATCGGGATAGCTGGAGCGATTGCCTTTTATTTCGTCGTCTGGTGGATCGTTTTATTTGTAAGCTTGCCTATCGGTACGCGATCACAGCATGAGGATAACATGGTTGTTCCAGGCACTGATCCGGGAGCGCCTATCACTCCACGCCTTCGCGAAAGGGCTGTCTTGACGACTTTTCTTTCCGATATCGTGTTTCTGCTTGCCATTGTCCTCTGGCCGCTGGCTGGGCTTTGATCTGCCCGCCAAAAACGCTTCATAAAATCATAATGGCGATATCGGTTTCTACAGCAATTCCGCGAATAATATTGTATCCGGACGCAAGACAGGTTAGGCGTCGGTCGGACGCAAGCTAGCAATTCCCATTCCAAAAGGCCCGTCATGCGCTTAAGCCGATATTTCCTTCCTATTCTTCGCGAAACGCCGAAAGAGGCAGAAATTGTCTCTCACCGTCTGATGTTGCGTGCAGGTCTTGTTCGCCAGCAATCCGCAGGTATCTATTCCTGGCTGCCGCTCGGCATTCGCGTCCTGAACAAAATCAATGCCATCGTCCGCGAAGAACAGAATCGCGCCAGCGCCATAGAGGTCCTGATGCCGACGATTCAGTCTGCCGATCTGTGGCGTGAATCCGGACGGTATGAGGCCTATGGCAAGGAAATGCTGCGGATCACCGACCGGCATGATCGCGAGATGCTGTATGGCCCGACCAATGAAGAGATGATCACGGAAATATTCCGCTCGTATGTCAAGTCATACAAGGATCTTCCGCTCAACCTCTACCATATCCAGTGGAAGTTTCGCGACGAGGTTCGTCCGCGCTTCGGCACGATGCGCTCGCGAGAGTTTCTGATGAAGGACGCTTATTCCTTCGATCTCGATCAGGCAGGCGCGCGTCACTCCTATAACAAGATGTTCGTGGCCTATCTGCGTACCTTTGCAAGGCTTGGCTTGAAGTCGATACCCATGCGCGCCGATACCGGCCCCATAGGTGGTGATCTGAGCCACGAGTTCATCATTCTGGCGAATACCGGTGAGAGTGAGGTTTTCTGCCACAAGGATTATCTTGAATTCGAAGTGCCCCCTGAAGACACCGATTTCGATGATATTGCCGGCATGCAGGCAACTGTTGATCGTTGGACGTCGCTCTATGCCGCGACTTCGGAAATGCATGATGAAGCGGCTTATGCTGCTATTCCCGAAAATGAAAGCGTTTCAGCGCGCGGGATCGAAGTTGGCCATATCTTCTATTTTGGCACCAAGTATTCTGCACCGATGGGCGCCAAGGTCATGGGGCCGGACGGGCAGGAGCACGAAGTACACATGGGCTCCTATGGAATCGGCCCGAGCCGTCTGGCAGCCGCCATTATTGAGGCGAGCCACGATGAAAATGGAATAATCTGGCCGGAGGCAGTTGCTCCGTTCGATATCTTGTTGCTGAATCTCAAAGTTGGCGATGCAGGCACCGATGAGGCCTGTCTCAGGATATACAATCAACTGACCGCAGCGGGCAGGGATGTCCTTTATGATGACAGGGATGAGCGGCCTGGGGCGAAGTTTGCCACTGCCGATCTGATCGGTATTCCCTGGCAGATCGTTGTTGGTCCGAAGGGGCTTGCTGAGGGCAGGATCGAACTCAAAAGGCGGGCTAGCGGCGAGAAACTGACATTGTCTGTCGAAGAAGTCATTGCCAGATTTTCGGCCAGGGCATGATGTCTCGGCGTGGCATGCCGCGCCGGAACGTCCAACGGTTGTAGCTGGATCATGAGTAGTTCCCCAGAGAAAAACACCAGGCCTTTTGCCCCCTTTGAATGGATGCTCGCCGGGCGTTATCTCCGGACGCGGCGGCGAGAAGGCTTTGTCTCGGTTATCGCGTTGTTCTCTTTTCTTGGGATCATGCTCGGTGTTGCCGTTCTGATCACGGTCATTTCGCTCCTGAATGGCTTTCGTCATGATCTGCAGGAACGACTGCTGGGGTTGAGCGGCCATGTGTTCATCGGTGCAATTGACAGTCCGTTGACGGATTACGCGGCTGTTTCCGACAGAATATCCAAAGTCCCCGGAGTTGCGCTGGTGCTGCCCATGATCGAGGGGCAGGTATCGGTTTCCTCGCCTTCCGGCTATGGAGGAGCGCTCGTTCGTGGTGTACGGGGCTCCGATATCGTTGGGATCAAAGCGGTTGCGGGAAGCCTGCAGGCAGGGACGCTAGCGAACTTTGAAAACTCCGGCGGCGTTGCCATCGGCATGCGCATGGCCAACAATCTGGCCTTGCAGGTTGGAGATACAATTACCCTCATGACCCCAAAAGGGGCATCTACTCCATTTGGTGTCGCTCCCCGCATCAAGAGCTATCCGGTGATTGCCATATTCGAACTCGGCCTGGCCGATCTTGATGCGACCATGCTCTATATGCCGCTGGCGGAGGCCCAGTCTTTTTTCGACCGTGAAGGAACAGTCTCCCTCATCAATGTGTTCCTCGACGATACCGACAAAACTGATCGGGCTGTGGCGGCTATCGACGTGGCGGCTGATCGTCCGCTAATGATTACCGATTGGCGTCAACGTAACCGGACTTTCTTCGGAGCTCTACAGGTGCAAAGAAAGCTTGCCTTTATTGTGGTGGGCCTCGTTGTGCTTGTCGCGGCACTCAACATCATTTCCGGCATGATCATGCTGGTGAAAGACAAATCCAGCGATATCGCAATTCTGCGCACGATGGGCGCCACACGCGGCGCGGTGATGCGCATTTTCCTCATGACTGGAGCCTCCATAGGCGTGGCGGGAACGATAGCCGGCACGATCCTGGGATTGGTCATCGCATTTAATGCGGAAGAAATTCAGGGTTTCATTGAGCGGCTTACAAATACAACCCTGTTTCCTCCGGAGGTTTACCTTCTCGATCATCTCTCTTCCAGGGTTGTTGCAAGTGATGTTTTTCTTGTCGTTCTCATGGCGTTGACATTATCCCTGTTGGCGACGCTCTATCCCTCATGGCAGGCGGCCAGACTCGATCCGGTCCAGGCACTGCGATACGGGTGATGCGATGAACACCAGACCAACTCCCGCCCTTTTCATGAAACAGGTCAGTCGTCGCTATCCGCAGGCAGATGGATTTCTTGAAATTTTGCAGGCGGCTGATCTTGCGATATGGCCGGGAGAACTTGTGGCGCTGGTTGCTCCTTCGGGAACCGGAAAATCAACGCTGCTGCATGTGGCCGGTCTTCTGGAAAAACCAGATGACGGCGAGGTCTTTGTTGGCGGAGTTGCGACATCGCAGATGGATGATAGCGGGCGCACAAGATTGCGCCGGGAGGAGATCGGGTTCGTTTATCAGTTCCATCACCTTCTTCCCGAGCTTTCGGCGCTGGAAAACGTCATGATACCGCAACAAGTACGTGGATACAGACGTTCGGAAGCAAAGGACAGAGCCGGGCAGATTCTCAAGTTCCTGGGTTTGGGAGAACGTCTGACGCATCGCCCTGCCGAGCTATCAGGTGGCGAACAGCAGCGCGTTGCCATAGCAAGGGCGGTTGCGAATGCTCCCCGCTTGCTGCTGGCTGATGAGCCGACCGGTAACCTGGATCCGCATACCGCAGGGCACGTATTTCAGACGCTGATGGCAATTGTCCGTGCTTCGCGTCTTGCTGCGCTGATTGCCACCCATAACATGGAACTCGCCGCCAAAATGGACAGACGCGTGACAATCCGCGACGGAAAAATCATCCAGCTTTCCTGATTTGATACCTGGTGAAGCAGTGGTAACCGAGAGCCCGACGGCCCTGCAAAATGTAAAGCAAAGCTTTTATACACACTACAAAAGTCGGATGAATCATCCGCTTATGAATCAGTAATGTTCTCCCTGCATAGCGCTGAGATAATTTCCGTTTCGTACCGGAAAAAGTGCCTCTCCACACTATGCAACGACTTGTTTACAGTTTGCTTACGCTGTCAACAAATCCTTATGAGAACCGAATGAGCAATCAAGCCGATACAACCATTGCCGTAAGTGAAGTTGCAATTTGCGAATTGGCAGAGCGTATAATGCCGCAAATTCCCGCAGTACTGGATACTGCCGGGAAATACCTGACCGACGTTCAACAGCAGAAGCTTGAGTCGCACGTATTTGCCATGGCTCGTCGCTCCCTGACGGGAGAGAGCCTGCCCGAATTCGATAAAAGCCTGTTCGATGAGATTTCCGCCACCTCCCGCAGCCTTTCCGAGGCTGTCGTGGCGTTGTTCGGAAATCTTCCGGAAGAAGAAGCCCTGTTGCTCTCGATCCATTTCGAGACGGCAAAGAACAAGAGCTGACCGAACGAGTGATCTTTTTTGCATAGCAATTGGAGAAGAGGGATATGGCACAAATTACCGTCGTGATTGGTGATCGTTTAGGCAAAGGCCAGAAGGTTGCCGCAGGCGTCGAGGCTGCGGGTGCCCGGGCTGTCGTGATTCCGGGTGTCGCCGCCGACATGAAGCTGGGTGACGTGATGCAGGCGGAAGGCGCGCAGTTGGGAATCTCCTTCTGTGGCAGTGGCGGAGCAGGCGCCATCACCGCTCAGACCAAATACGGCTACAAGGTCAAACATGGCATGCGCTCTATCGAGGAAGGCGTGACTGCCATCGAAGAAGGCTGCACCGTTCTTGGCTTCGGTTTCATGGACAAGGAGGAACTGGGGCAGCGGCTGGTGGCTGCGTACCTGAAGAAGTACGGCAGCTGATATGCAGGAACAGTTCGAAACCACTGTGCGGGTTAATGGCCGCGGGGCGAGTCGGGAAGCTGCATTTGCGGATGCCCTGTCCGGTGTCCAACGCGCCGTGATGGCGACAGGAAAGCGCGTGCTGCTACGGATCGAACCGCAGCAGGTCTCCGTGGTGAAAGCGGAGGAATTCCAGACAAAAGAGAGGTTTCTGTTTTTCTTCCTGCCACGGACGCGCAGCAACTACGCGGTGTCACTGGACGTGGCGGTGAGTGTAACGGCGATAGACACGGAGCAGGTCGTCTTTACTGCCCGTCAGACATAACAAAGGGGATGAGACAATGTTACTGATCATTCTAATAAAATCTCTGGTGATCGGCGGGTTGGTCGGTGTGGCGGTAGGAGCGGGCGCCGCCCGGATGTTCCACGCACCCACAATTCAGGGCATGGGAGCATTTCGTACGCTGGGTGAGATGAATTCCTGCGAAGGTGATGCGGCTTCTCACTTTTCATTCGGTCTGGGCTTCTTCTTCAACGCCTGGGCGTCTTCCGTGGCTGCTGGCGCATTTACCCAGGATATCGACCACAGGGTCATTCCCAACTGGGGTGCGGCTGCACTGCTCTCAAGAAATCGCAATGTTGCGGAAACGATGCATAACCCCAAGAAGATGGCGCTGGTTTGCGGTGTGATCGGTATGGTGGTTGTTGCGTTCCTCAACACAACAGCTTCGGCGGTACCGTCTTCATTGCAGATTACGGCAGTCAAGGTGCTGGTGCCTGCGGCCAATCTGCTGGTCAATACCGTGATGCCGGTCATTTTCTGGTTGGCGGCTATCGAAGCGGGCAAGCGTTCCGGCTTCTGGGGCACCATCTTCGGTGGTCTGGCGCAACTGATCATGGGCAACGCAGTGCCCGGGCTGGTGCTGGGTATCCTGATCGGTAAGGGCGTCGACGAAGGCGGCTGGTCCAGGGTTACCAAGATCATGATGGGCGCCATTATCGCCCTGTTTGTCCTGAGCGCGTTCTTCCGCGGCTTCGATCTGAAAATGCTGAGCTCGTTCCAACTAGGCGTTCCTAATTGGCTGAATGGGCTGCACACCGTCCTTAGCGGCGGCAAGTGAGAGAGGATTTGACAATGGCTGAACAGACAATCGTTCATCACCACGATGATGTGCAGAAAGTACGGTCGGATTTCTGGCTGGCGGACTGGTCCTTCCCTATCTTTGTTGGGCTGCTCTCTTCCGGAGTATTTGCCGGTACCCATATGTACTATGTTTACGGTATCGGTGCCTTCAATGAAGTGGCCTTCGTCTCGATGCTGCGTACCGGCATGGATACGGGCGTTTATGGTGCGGTGGCGGCCTTCGGGGCGAGCTTCCTGTTTGCACGGGTTATCGAAGGATCGCTGGTTGGTATCCTGGATATCGGTGGCGCTATCATGACCGGCGTCGGCCTGGGAATCCCGGCCATTCTGCTGGGGTCCGGCATCGTATTCCCGGTCGAGAACTTCATTGCTGCACTGGCAACCGGGCTCGGGCTCGGGCTTATCATCGGCGGGGTAATCATTTTCGCCCGCAAGTTCACCATCAATCAGGGCAACTCCACATACGGCGCTGACGTGATGATGGGTGCGGGTAACTCTTCCGGTCGTTTTCTTGGCCCGTTGATCATTCTGTCCGCGATATCCGCTTCCATTCCGATCGGCGTAGGTTCGCTGATCGGCGCTCTGATCTTCTACATCTGGGGCAAGCCGATCACCGGTGGTGCCATTCTCGGCGCGATGTTGCTGGGTGCGCTTTTCCCGGTCGCTCTATAGTCTGAATTCTGTGTCATAGCTTGGGCCGGACATCGCTTTGGCCCAAGCCTGGAAACGGAGCTCCCATGTACGACTTGATGCTATGCAATGCTCTCCTGGCCGATGATACGACCGTCGATGTCGCCATACAGGACGGCAAGATCGCTGCCTTGGGCAAACTTCCCGCCACCGCTTCCAAAAAAGCAATCAATTTAGAAGGGCGCTGGCGTGTCAGCGCTGGCTGGATAGACAGCCATGTCCACTGCTACCCGGATTCTCCCATTTATTTTGACGAACCGGACAAGATCGGTGTTGCGGGCGGTGTTACGACGGTCGTGGATGCCGGAAGTACTGGAGCGGATGATGTCTCCGCATTTCATGAGCTGGCGCAGACATGCAAAACAGACGTGCGCGCCCTGCTTAATATTTCCCGTATCGGATTGCTCGTTCAGCACGAACTGGCAGACTTGAAAGACATCGATGCGCAATTGGCGGCCGATGCTATCTGTACGCATCGCGGCTTTGTCGTTGGTATCAAGGCGCGAATGAGCGGCAGCGTCGTCGGCGAAAATGGCATCAAGCCTCTCTATCTCGCAAAAACCATCCAGCGTGATAACGGCCAGCTTCCGCTGATGGTGCACGTTGGCAATACGCCGCCTGATATAGACGATATCGTTAATCTGCTGGAGGCCGGCGACATCATAACCCATTGTTATAACGGCAAGCCAAACCGCATTCTTGATGAGGCGGGGGCGTTACGCGGTTCATTGCGTCGAGCTATCGAGCGCGGGGTTCTCCTGGATGTCGGTCACGGCAGTGCCAGTCTCTCTTTTCAGGTCGCCCGCCAGGCAATGGCATTGGGCATCTATCCCGATACCATCAGTTCCGACATATATTGCCGCAATCGCGTGAATGGTCCGGTTTATGGTCTGGCCCATGTGATGTCGAAGTTTCTGATGCTTGGGATGCCGTTACAGCAGGTGCTGGATTGCGTCACCAGCCGCCCGGCGAAGATGCTCAAATTACACGGAAAAGGCCGGTTGGAGGTGGGGGCAGATGCTGATCTGACCATCTTCGACATCGAGTCCGCATCACGCCCTGCGGAAGACAGCGAGGGCGAGACTGCAATCTGCATGCAGAATTTAATTCCTCTCGCTGCTGTCGTGGCCGGCGAGCTGTTACCTACCGAACAAGGAAAGAGCGTCGATGCCTTCCGTTTATGAAAAGTATCACCTGAAGCAGGTGATCAACGCTTCGGGCCGCATGACAGCCCTGGGCGTCTCCACCCCTCCCGGAGAGGTGGTCGAGGCCGTTGCATATGCTATGGGACAGTACTTCGAAATGAAGGATCTGGTCGACAAGACCGGGGACTATATCGCGAAGCTGCTTCAGGTTGAGGCTGCCACAATCGTGGCATGCGCAGCGGCAGGCATAGCGCAGTCGGTGGCAGCGGTGATCGTCAAGGATGATCCGCGTTTATTGTTTGATCTGCATGCCGCTCCTGTGAATGGACCAACCGAAATCGTCCTGCCGAAAGGGCACAACGTCAATTTCGGAGCTCCTGTCGGCACGATGGTGGCTTTGGGTGGCGGTAAGGTCGTTGAGGCCGGTTGGGGAAATGAGTGTTCTCCGGCTCAACTCGATGCAGCGGTCGGGCCAAAAACTGCGGCAATTCTCTACATCAAGTCCCATCATGCGCTGCAGAAAAGCGTCCTGAGCGTTTCCGAAGCCGTGGCGGTTGCACAGCGTCATCGGGTACCGTTGATCGTGGATGCTGCGGCGGAGGAGGATTTGCGCTGCTATTATGAAATGGGCGCTGACCTGGTTATCTACAGTGGTGGCAAGGCGATAGAGGGGCCAACGGCCAGTGGCCTTGTTATCGGTCGCAAGCAGTACGTCGAATGGGTCAAGCTGCAAAGCAAGGGCATCGGGCGCGCAATGAAAGTGGGGAAGGAAGGAATTCTGGGCCTTGCAGCAGCCATCGAGAGCTACCTGACCAGATCCAAGGAAACGGGAAATGAAATGGCGGCACGACTGCAACCGTTCATTGCCGATTTGGGCCGGATAGAAGGCGTCGCTGCCCGCATCGTGTGGGATAGTGCCGGTCGCGATATAGCCCGCGGCGAGATCAGCTTTGACGAGAATAAACTGGGACGAACCACTCCCTCCATCGTCGCCGCACTCAAGGACGATGATACCGCCATTTATTTCCGAGAATATCGCGCCAACGAAGGCAAGCTCGAAGTTGATGTGCGCAGTGTCAGTTCCGAACAATTGAAGACTATCAGCCAGAATATCGCTCGATTGCTGGCAGGAGAAAATGAATGAAGTTGCAGCCGAATTTCTACCGTGATCGCGTATGCCTGAATGTACTGGCCGGGTCGAAGAAGAATGCGAGTGACGTTTACCAGGCTGCTGAAGGGTTTGTTCTGGTTGGCGTGCTCTCCAAGAGCTATCCGGACGTTGCCACAGCCATTGCCGATATGCGCGAATATGCAGCGCTGATTGAGAACGCGGTGTCTGTCGGTCTGGGCGCAGGTGATCCCAAACAATCACAAATGGTTAGTGCCATCTCAGGCGAGCTTCAGCCGCAGCATGTCAATCAGGTTTTCACCGGAGTGGGTGCAAGCCGTGCCCTGCTGGGACAAAATGAAACCGTGGTCAATGGTCTGGTGTCTCCCACCGGGCAAATCGGGATGGTGAAGATTTCGACCGGTCCGCTGAGCGCACAGGCTGCTGACGGCATTGTTCCGGTGGATACGGCTATTGCTCTGCTGAAGGATATGGGTGGCAGCTCTATCAAGTATTTTCCGATGGGAGGGCTGGCCTGCAAAGATGAATACAGGGCCGTAGCGGAAGCCTGCGCCCGTCAGGATTTCTGGCTTGAGCCCACCGGAGGCATCACGCTGGACAACTTCGGCGAGATCGTCCAGATTGCTCTGGATGCTGGCGTGTCCAAGGTTATTCCTCACGTCTACAGCTCGATCATCGATTCTGCGAGCGGTGATACGCGACCTGGCGATGTAGAGACTTTGTTGAGGATGACAAAGGAGTTGGTGCGTTAGTCAGCGTCAGTTACGCGCGGGTTTCTCCTGAGAGGGGATGTGAGGGATGGTAAGATTCCCCTATCAGCGTTTGGCGCAGGTATTCAGCGAGCTACAGGCGGAAACTCTGCCGCAGGAAGAACTTGCGCGCCGGTTGGCGGTATCCACCCGCACGGTGCGCAACGACATCGAGTTGCTCAATACCATTCTGGCTGAGCATGGTGCGCGTTTCATACTCAAGCGCGGTGAGGGTTATCGCCTGCAGGTTGATAATCCCGATCAGTTTCAGGAAGTGACGACCAGAACCGGAAATGCCAAATCGACCCCGCATAGCTCAGGCAGACGGGTGCGTCATTTACTACTACAATTTCTGAACTCCCCCTTTGCGTTGAAGTTGCAGGATCTGGCGGATGCCTGGTCGGTCAGTAGGGCTACCTTGCAGACTGACATGGCGGATGTACGGGAACGATTGGGGCGCTATCAGTTATCGATCGAGGCCAAACCTCATTACGGTATGAAATTGCTCGGAGCCGAGACAGCGATACGCGTCTGTCTCAGCGACCTGCTGGTCGAATTGGCCACCGAAAATCCAGACCATCCGTTGTTGGTCGGAGATCCGGTGCTGGCCGACGCGCTCACAACCGTCAGATCGGCTTTACCGGGATGCCTGGCACGCGCTTCCATTCGTATGACAGGCGATGGGGTCCAGTTCCTGACCTTTTATTGCGCTGTTGCTGCAAAGCGCATCGTTGAAGGATTTCCCCTTCAGGATTTCACGGCGGAAGAATCCATAGACGGGATAAGACACGCTTCCAACCATATCGTGAATTTGTTGCGCCAGATGACCGGGATGAATATCTCACCCGCAGAAGAGGCTTTCTTATACGTCAACATTGCCGCGCGCAGTGTTCAAGGTGCGTTGCCCAGCGAGATCAACGCCGACGACGCAGCCGCGCTGGTGCGGTACATCCTCGATTATATCAATAGCCGCTACCATTACGACTTGCGGCATGACGAGCAGTTGAGCGTTGACCTGATCACTCATGTCAAGACGATGATCACCAGGGTGCGTTACCAGATCAACCTGCCCAACCCGGTGCTGGCCGATATAAAGCAGCATTACGCACTGGCCTTTGATTTCACTTTGGCGGCGGTACGCAGTTGGGCCAAGCATTCGCCTTACCGGATATCGGAAAACGAAATCGGTTATCTGGTTTTGCATATCGGTGTCGGTCTTGAGCGCCATTATCAGATTGGGTATCTGCGGCGTCCGCAGGCCGTGCTGGTATGTGATGGTGGCAATGCCACGCTTCGCACTTTGGAAGCCATGCTGCACAGGCGTTTTCCGCAGGTTGACATCTGCTCGACATTGGCATGCCAGGAATATGAAGCGCTGGAGAGCGTTTCAGCCGATTTTGTCATCTCTACGGTTCGTTTATCGGAGAAGAACAAACCCGTGGTTGTGGTGTCGCCGTTCCCATCCGATTATCAACTGGAGCAGCTTGCCAAGCTCGTCGCTATTGATCGCACACGTCCCTATATGCTGGAACGATATTTCTCGTCTGGTCACTTCCTCATTGCGGAGGAGGGTTTGACCCAGGAGGAGCTGTTTGAGCGTGTGTGCAGCCAATTGGTGCGGGAAGGTTACGTTGATGCCGAGTTCCTGTCTTCCGTGGCCGAGCGCGAGAAGATATTGAGCACGATGCTTGGCGATGGCATCGCGCTGCCTCATGCATTGGGCCTGCTGGCCCATAAGACAACGGTCTATACCGTGCTTGCTCCCCACGGTATCTCCTGGGGAGAAGGTGATGTTGCCCGGGTGATCTTTCTACTAGCCATCAGCAAGACCGAATATGAAGAGGCGATGGCTATTTATGACCTGTTCGTCTCGTTTGTGCGGCAGCGGGCAACGTCACGTTTGATTGAAAGCGGTAATTTTCATGAATTTCAGGATACTGCATTGATTTGTTTAAGCAATGAATGAAGTTATAAACTGTAAATTCAACTGAGATTGCTCAAGAAAAGACCGCCCCGCGGCGGCCTTTCTGATTTAGCCGTTCAGTCGGGTTTCTGTCATTTCGCCTTGTCTGTCAGATGCCCACGTACTTCTGCAACTGTTGAAAGGGCCAGCACATCCTTTGCGAGTTGCTGACATTCCGGCATGGTCCAGCGCGACAACGTTGCCTTGATCGTAGCAATTGCAGGCGTGCTGACCGACAATTCCTTTACGCCCATACCGACCAGCAATGGTGCTGCAATTTCGTCGGAGGCAAGGCCACCACATACACCAACCCATTTGCCATGGGCCTTTGCACCGTCGCAGGTCATTGCAATCATCGCCAGAACACCAGGATGCAAAGCATCCGCCTGTTTGGCGAGTTGAGGGTGTCCACGGTCCATCGCCAGCACATACTGCGTCAGATCATTGGTTCCGATGGAGAAGAAATCCACTTCCGGTGCAAAGCGCGAAGCAAGAATGGCAGCGGAAGGAACCTCCACCATAATGCCAATCTTGACGTCTGAATGGCGGGTGCTGGCCTGCTCTTCAGCCAATATCTGTTTGGCTTCCCGAAGTTCCTCCAAAGAAGCCACCATTGGAAACATGATATGCAGATTTGTAAGGGGGGAGGCCTGCAAGATGGCACGGAGCTGCGTACGGAAAAGGTCAGGGCGATCAAGGCTGACGCGAACGCCGCGCAGGCCCAGAAACGGGTTCTCCTCCTTGGGCAACGGCAGGTAGCTGAGCGGTTTGTCTCCGCCGACATCAAGGGTGCGTACCACCAGAGGCCGGCCTTTGCCCAGTACGGTGGCAACGGCGGAATATTCGGAAGTCTGTTCCTCTTCACTTGGGGCAGTATCACGATTGTCGAAGAGAAACTCGGAACGCAACAGGCCGACACCTTCCGCGCCTTTTGCAACAGCTTCACGTGCATCGGCTGCGTTGCGAATATTGGCCACCACCTCAATGCGGACACCGTCGCTGGTGCGAGCCTCTTGCTGAGACATGGCACCTTCAGCAGCGCGGCGTTCCGCGATACGGGAAATTTCCCGGTTGGCTGCTGCAATCTGTTCAACGGATGGTGAAACACGCAAAGTGCCACGGCTTCCGTCAATGATCACCTGCTCATTGTCAGCAAGAGCCAGTGCGGCCTGAGAAATTCCGCAAACGGCTGGAATGCCCAATGAGCGAGCCAGAATTGCCACGTGGCTTGTCGCGCCGCCCGTGCGGGTACAAAAACCCATGACCTTGCCGGGGTCCAGTACCGCTGTGTCTGACGGCGTCAAGTCTTCCGCAATCAGGATTGAACCCGCAGGTACATCCAGACTGGTCTGTTTGACGCCTGCCAATAACGCCAACACACGGCGACCCACGTCACGAATGTCATTGGCGCGTTCGGATAATAAAGCATTGTCCTGTGCTTCAAGACGCGCCGAATATGAGCTGAATGCGGAGCGCCATGCCCAGGCAGCAGATTTTCCTTCCGCAAGGCCTGCATATGTCTGCGCCAGCAGGTCCGGGTCCTGCAGCAGCTCCTGATGCATCGACATAATAGCTTGTTTAGCCGGGTCCAGCAGTTTCGTCTTGATGGCATCAATCTGAGCTGCGGCCTCTTTGGCCGCTTCGGCAAAGCTTTTCTGCTCCCGAGCAGTGCTTTCTCCGAATTCCGGTACATCGAATTCCTGCAACCTGTGGTGGTAGACTCGCCCGATTGCTATGCCGGGCGACGCTCCGACGCCTGTCAGGAGATCGGCGCTCTCCTCTTGTTTCGGGGCGGCTGTGACCGTGACCGCAGGAGCCACAGGGGCTTCGTGTTCTTCTTCACCACAGCGGTCAAGCAACAGTTGCACCAATTCGGCCAGAGCCTGTTCGGCATCGCTGCCTTCGGCCTCAATCCTGACCTTGTCGCCTTGCCGGGTAGAAAGACCCATAACGCCAACAACCGATTTGGCGTTGGCGGACTGGTCTCCCAGCAGCAGACTGAGATCAGACTGAAAGGTCTTGGCCTTGCTGGCGAACACGGCAGCCGGTCGGGCGTGCAGGCCGGCGGCGTTGCTGATTTCAATTTCCGGCGAAATTATCTTGCCAGAGACAACAGGTTTACTCTCCAAAACCGGGCTGCTCGACTCAAGCTTCGTCGTTGCACTGCCATTCGCCGCACTGGTTGAATTGCACATCAGGGAGCCCTTATTCCTAGTATTAACTGCTTGGGCAGAGTGTAGTCAGATTATAGCGAGGTGTGGACTGGTACTTTTTCCATTTCGAAACGGAAATCTGCTCAGTGTCGAGTCAAAAAGACCTTACGATACAAAAGTTGCATCTCGTCTGGTTTGATAGGGAGGGACCAAAGGAAAGGCTGGATACCATGAAAAAAACATGCTCAAGGCGAAGGGAGGCCGCCGAAAATCTTCTAAGCCAGCAGTTCTAGAGGGCTCGCAGTATTAACCATCGATGCCAAACTTATTTTCTAAGAATTGACATTGGAACAAAAATAGAACAATTTAGAACGAACGCAGAACATGGAGATAGACATGATCCGTTCGTTGTTGGAAACAACCATTGAAATCACCTCGCTCGCTCTGTTTACAGGCATGATTGCAATATGGGCGCTGATCATGCCCGCTGTCTTTTGATACCAATGCAAATGCGAGGACCGTCGTTCAGGGTTTCAGGTCAGGCCGGCTCCTTTGAGGAAAAGAAAAGGCGTCATAAGATCGGCTCTTAACCACTGAATTTTCATCCTCGCCGCTTGAACTTTTTTGCCGCCATGGCGATGAGGAGGGAGGAGGTTGGTGATGACGCGCATTTTGACAGAGACGGGATTTGTGCATCTGCACGTTCACTCGTCCTATTCTCTTCTCGAAGGTGCTCTCGGCATCTCGACGCTGGCCAAGCTTGCGGCCGCTGATCGGCAACCTGCTCTCGCTTTGACCGACACCAATAACCTGTTTGGCGCTTTGGAGTTTTCAGAAAAGCTTCATGGCAGCGGAATTCAGCCGATTGCCGGTTTGCATCTATCGGTGATGTTCGAGAAACCTGATCCAACCTCGCGACAGCAGATTCCGGATATTTCGAACATCGTTCTGCTGGCGCAGAGCGAGGAGGGCTATGGCAATCTCATGCATCTGGCCAGTCGGGCCTATTTCGACGTGCCTTTAGGGGCAGCGCCAATAATAGATGCGTCCATCCTCCGGGAGCTATCTGGAGGATTGATCGCGTTGACTGGCGGTTTTAGCGGCCCCCTCGACAGCGCCTTGCGCGAAGGAAATCGTTCCGATCTGGCAGTCTCACGACTGGAGTTATTGAAAGAAGCGTATGGCAGTAAGCTCTATGTCGAGATTCAGCGCCATGGCCTGGACGAAGAGAGACTTGTAGAAACGGCACTGATCGATCTTGCCGACCGTCACGGATTGCCCCTGGTAGCCGCCAACGAGCCGTTTTTTGCCAAACCGGACGATCACGAGGCGCATGACGCCCTTCTGGCGATTGCGGGCGGGCGTGTCGTTTCTGAAGATGACAGACGACGAGTTTCGCCGCAGCATCATTTCAAGACACGCCAGCAAATGGTGGAGCTGTTCGCCGATCTGCCCGATGCCTGCCAGGCGAGTGTCGAGATCGCAATGCGGTGCTCTTATCGCGTTTCGACGCGAAAGCCGATTCTGCCCACTTTCAGTCGAGGCGATGAAGAGGCAATTGATGAGGGCGAAGAATTGCGCCTCCAGGCCGAGAAGGGGCTGGAGAAGCGCCTCGCTGCTCATGGCCCGGCTCCCGGATTGACCGAGCAGGATTATCGGGATCGCCTGAGCTACGAAGTTTCCGTAATTACCAGGATGCAGTACCCCGGTTACTTCCTGATCGTTTCCGATTTTATCATGTGGGCCAAGGAGCATAATATCCCGGTGGGGCCTGGGCGTGGTTCGGGTGCGGGTTCGCTTGTCGCCTATGCATTGACGATCACCGATCTTGACCCGTTACGTTTCAGTTTGCTGTTCGAGCGCTTCCTTAATCCGGAACGTGTGTCGATGCCCGACTTTGATATCGATTTCTGCGTTGAAGGTCGTGAACGCGTGATCGAATACGTGCAGCAGCGTTATGGCGCCGATCAGGTCGCGCAGATCATCACATTCGGAACCCTGCTAGCCCGCGGCGTGATGCGCGATGTCGGGCGAGTACTTGAGATGCCCTATGGCCAGGTGGACAAGCTGACCAAGCTTATTCCTCAAAACCCGGCTAATCCTGTGACACTGAAACAGGCGATTGAAGGCGAACCCAAGCTTCAGGCGGCCATGGAGGAGGAGCCGATCGTTGCACGGATGCTCGCCATGGCGAAGAAGCTGGAGGGGCTGCATCGCCATGCTTCGACCCATGCCGCCGGTGTTGTGATCGGGGACAGGCCGCTGGAAGAACTGGTGGCGCTATACCGAGACCCAAAGACCGGAATGCGTGTCACCCAGTTCAATATGAAATGGGTCGAGCAGGCAGGATTGGTGAAATTCGACTTTCTCGGCCTGAAAACCCTGACGGTGCTGCGCCGTGCCGTTGAACTGGTAGCCCTGCGAGGAATCCAGATCGATCTCTCGGCGATACCTCTCGACGATCCGAAAACCTACGAGCAATTGCAGCGCGGCGAGACGGTCGGCGTGTTCCAGGTTGAAAGCGCGGGCATGCGTAAAGCGCTTGTCGAGATGGAGGCGGATCGGTTTGAAGACCTGATCGCGCTCGTGGCGCTTTACCGGCCAGGTCCTATGGCGAATATCCCGATTTATTGCTCACGCAAGCTCGGCAAGGAAGATAACAACAAAAAAAATTGGTACTTACACGATAAACTTGAACCAGTTCTTAAAGAGACATTCGGCATCATCGTCTATCAAGAGCAGGTGATGGAGGTGGCCCAGACACTGGCCGGGTATTCCCTCGGAGACGCCGATCTGCTTCGGCGCGCGATGGGCAAGAAGATCAAGGCAGAGATGGACGCGCAGCGGGGGCGCTTCCTGAGCGGATCGACCGAACGTGGATTGGGAAGCCAGCAAGCCAATGAGATATTCGATCTTCTGGCGAAGTTCGCAGATTACGGCTTCAACAAGAGTCACGCGGCCGCTTATGCCCTTGTTGCTTATCAAACGGCCTATATGAAGGCCAATTATCCTGTAGAGTTCCTGGCCGCCTCGATGACCATGGACCTCGATAACACTGATAAGCTTGCCGAGTTTAGGCGCGAGGCCCAGCGTCTCGGCATCAAGGTACTACCGCCTTCCGTCAATCGATCAGGCGCATTGTTCGATGTGCGCGATGGCGCGATCCACTACGCGCTTGCCGCAGTCAAGGGCGTCGGGCTCCATGCGATAGAATCCTTGATAGAGGCAAGGGGGGGCGAGCCGTTCAAGGATTTGCATGATCTTGCCCGACGTCTGAATCCGAAACTCGTCAACAGGCGTATTCTGGAAAGCCTGGTTGCGGTTGGCGCATTGGACGAACTCGAACCAGACCGAGCCAAAGCTGCCGCCGCGATTGAGGCTATCTTGAGCCTTGCTTCTCAGGCTGCGCAGGCGAGGGAAGGTGGCATGATGGACATGTTCGGAGGAGTGGGTTCTTCTGATGTCACGCTCCGTATTCCTCCTTACGAGCCCTGGCCCGCGGCAGAGCGACTCCAGAAGGAATATGATGCGGCGGGTTTCTTCCTGTCGGGGCATCCTCTCGATGAATATGGCGAGCTGCTGCAGAAGCTGAGAGTCCAGACGTGGACCGAATTTTGCAGGAGCGTCAGAGCAGGAGCGACCATCGGCAGGGTTGCGGCCAGCGTTCTTGATCGTGCTGAGCGTCGCACGAAATCCGGCAACAAGATGGGGATTTTGAATTTTTCAGATCAAAGCGGGCATTTCGAAGCCATCCTTTTCTCTGAAGGCTTGTTGCGTTTTCGCGATATTCTGGAGCCGGGACGCATTGTTTCGCTGGTTCTGCAGGCCAGCGTCGAAGGTGACGACGTTCGGGCACGCGTTCAGATGGTTGAACCTCTTGATGAAGCCGTTGCCAAATATCAGAAGGGAATGAGGATTTTTGTGCGCGACGAGCAGCCTTTGGCGAGCGTCCAGCAAAGATTGACTGCACGTGGCGAAGGTGAGGTTTCACTAGTCCTTATTCTTAAGGAAGGCGCTCAGGAGGTGGAAATTAAGCTGCCCGGCAAATATCAGGCAACCCCGCAGATTGCCGGCGCGATCCGCGCGGTTCCCGGAGTGGTTCATGTCGAGATAAGCTAGATCGGCTTCCGCAGTACAAAACACCCCTTTGCATCTGCATTTTCGAGGCCTTTGCGGGCTGGTGAAAATGTAGATGAGGCGGAATTTATGGGCGACTGCCCTTGTCATGCAGGCAGTTTGCCCTTATAGGCTGGCTCATCTCACACGCGGAATTTGCCTTATTCAAAGGCTGCCCGGTGGTCGGCATAGGGTCGGCTCACTTTTCCGCGGAGGAACAACCGGAGAATAGATTATGGCGATACCTGATTTCACGATGCGTCAGCTGCTGGAAGCTGGCACCCATTTCGGCCACCAATCCCACCGCTGGAATCCCAAGATGGCTGAGTACATCTTTGGAACCCGCAACAACATTCACATTATCGATCTGGCGCAGACCGTGCCGATGCTTCATCGCGCCCTTCAGGCCGTGAGCGATACGGTTTCCCGTGGCGGACGCATTCTGTTCGTCGGTACCAAGCGTCAGGCGCAGGATGCCGTCGCAGAGGCAGCCAAGCGTTCGGCCCAGTATTACGTGAATGCGCGCTGGCTCGGTGGTATGCTGACCAACTGGAAGACCATCTCGGCTTCTATTCTGCGCCTTCGCAAGGTTGACGAAATCATTGCCGGCGGTGGTCAGGGATTGACCAAGAAAGAGCGCCTGATGCTTACCCGCGAAAAGGATAAGCTTGAGCGCGCTCTTGGCGGAATCAAGGATATGGGCGGCACGCCCGACATGCTGTTCGTCATTGATACGAACAAGGAACAGCTTGCGATCAAGGAAGCTGCCCGTCTTGGCATTCCGGTTGTCGCGATCATCGACACCAATTGCGATCCGGATGGAATCACGTTCCCGATCCCGGGTAACGACGATGCCGGACGTGCGATTTCGCTTTATTGCGAACTGATCGCTCGCGCAGCGATCGATGGCATTTCTCGTGGCCAGGGTGATCTTGGTATTGACATTGGTGCATCCGAAGCGCCGGTCATCGAAGAGCTCCCGGTTGAAGTCGAGGCTGGTGAAACTGTCGAGGCTTTCGAGCTTCTCACCGCGCCGCGCGGTGCCCCTGATGATCTGACCAAGCTCGCTGGCGTCGGCCCGGAGCTGGAGCAGAAACTCAATGACGCCGGTGTCTTCCACTACTGGCAGATTGCGGCGATGAAGCCGGAAGATGTTGCCAAGGTTGATGGCGAGTTGAAGCTGAATGGTCGTATTGATCGCGACGGCTGGGTTTCCCTGGCCCGGGCCATGATCGAAGCGGCTTGATATTTCTCGGCGCCCGATGGCGTCGGTGAAATGCAGTTTTGCATCTGATTGGAGCCCGGCGTTCTTCACCAACGCCGGGCTCCCGCTATCATGGTCAAGAGTCGCGTGTTCGGAATCGATTTCCCCCGCTGCTCTGATTTGCATTTATCGCATTTTCGTAGAAACTGGTTTTCACTTTTCTGCAAAATGCTCGAGATTAATTTATTGATCCGGAAGGAAAAGCTATGGCTACGATCACGGCCGCTATGGTCAAGGAGCTGCGCGAGAAGACTAGCGCTGGTATGATGGACTGCAAATCCGCTCTGAACGAGACGGGGGGCGATATCGAAGCTGCTATCGACTGGCTCCGCAAAAAAGGTCTGTCCCGTGCTGCAAAGAAAGCTGGTCGAGTCGCGGCAGAAGGGCTTGTCGCTGTCGAGTCTTCCGGGCATTACGCTGCTGTGGTCGAGGTCAATTCCGAAACCGATTTCGTAGCGCGCAACGATCAGTTCCAGGCATTCGCGCGTGAAGTCGCCAAGGTCGCCCTGAACGGAGCTGGTACGCTCGAAAGCCTTGAGCAAGCTCACTTTCCGGGCGAAGCCGGCACGGTGAAGGACAAGTTGCAGCAGTTGATCGCCACTATCGGCGAGAACATGACGCTGCGTCGCGTTTCCACATTGCAGGTCAAGAATGGCTTCATTGCCAGCTACGTCCACAACGTCATCAGTGAGGGCCTTGGCAAGATCGCTGTTATTGTGGCTCTGGAATCGACAGGTAACGTCGATGTGCTGGCCACCCTTGGTCGCCAGATTGCGATGCATATCGCTGCTTCCAACCCGCTCGCTGTTGACGAAACTGGTATTGATGCAGCGATAATTGAGCGTGAGAAGGCTATTCTGGCCGAGAAGAATTCTGGCAAGCCCGCTCAGGTCCTCGAAAAGATTGTCGAAGGCGGCATCAAGACCTATTTCAAGGAAGTAACCTTGCTAAATCAGCCTTTCGTTCACGATTCGTCGAAGACCGTGGCACAGGTATTGAAGGAAGCCGAAGGCAAGGTCGGAGGGCCTGTTGCTCTGACCGGTTTCGTTCGCTACGCGCTGGGCGAGGGTATAGAAAAAGAAGAAACTCTCGATTTCGCTGCCGAGGTCGCAGCGGCCGCCGGTACGAAGGCGTAATCAACAAATAACGGCGGCGCAACAGCCGCCGTTTTCTTATCGGGAAAAAGGTAGAGGTTGGCGTCATGGCATTAGCTTATCGGCGGGTTCTGGTGAAACTCTCTGGAGAGGCGCTAGCTGCCCAGGATGGATATTGGTTTGATCCGCAGACTTTGGCCGCTTTTGCTCATGATATCGTCAAGGCGACCGAGAGGGGCTTCGAGATTGCTATTGTCATCGGCGGTGGCAATATCATCAGGGGGGCACGTATGAGCGCCGCAGGCTGGATTGACCGTGCCACTGCGGACGCCATGGGCATGCTGGGAACGGTCATGAATTCCCTGGCTATTGAGAATGCGCTAAATGCCGCAGGGGTTTCCGCCCGTACGATGTCCGCTGTCTCCATGCCGACGATCTGTGAAACATACGCCCGTCAGCCGGCCCTTCGCCACCTTGAAAAAGGGCAGGTGATCGTGCTCGCAGGCGGAACCGGCAACCCGTTCTTTACAACAGATACTTCAGCCGTATTGCGGGCAGCGGAATTGAGATGCGATGCGGTCTTGAAGGCGACGCAGGTTGACGGCGTCTACTCCTCAGACCCAAAAAAGGACCCGAAAGCCGTTCGCTTCCCGCGGCTTACCCATGATGAAGCTATCTCTCAGGACTTGAAAGTTATGGATACGGCTGCATTCGCGCTTGCGCGCGAGGGTAAATTACCGATCATCGTCGGTAGCGTTCACGCTCCAAGTTCAATAACCGCGATTTTGGAAGGGACAGCGCCATCTACGATCGTTGTGCCTTGATGCGACAGCGTCGGTAGCGTAAGCCCTCTTTCAAATCAGGCCAGGATGAAAACGATGACTGCCACTTTTGATATTAACGACATCAAACGCCGAATGCAGGGCGCCGTCAATTCTCTCAAGCATGATCTCAATAGCTTGAGAACAGGGCGTGCTTCTCCGTCCATTCTCGATCCGATTCAGGTTGAGGCCTACGGCGCGACAACGCCGCTGCCACAACTTGCAACGGTATCCGTTCCGGAGCCCCGGCTACTGTCGATTCAGGTATGGGACCGCAGCATGGTCAACGCTGTTGAAAAGGCGATCATGACATCGGATCTCGGACTCAATCCGCAGACCGAGGGACAGATCATCCGGTTGCGCATTCCTGAAACAACGGAACAGCGCCGCAAGGAATTGGTTAAGGTTGCTCATAAATATGCCGAAGAGGCCCGGATTGCCGTGCGCCATGTGCGCCGTGACGGTATGGACACGCTGAAGAAACTGGAAAAAGATCACCAGATCAGCCAAGACGAGGAAAAGCGTGATATTGATCAGGTTCAGAAGGCCACCGATGCCACCATTGCCGAGATCGACGCCACTTTGGTAGTCAAGGAAAAGGAAATCATGCAGGTGTGATATCACGTCTGGTGGTTGAGTAATCTGCATGGGTCAGGAAACAATAAAATTGACGGCAATACCTGCTCATGAAAAGGGGCGGGATATGCCTGCTCATGTCGCAGTCATTTGCGACGGTAACGGTCGCTGGGCTGCGGAAAGGGGGCTTCCTCGTCTGGAGGGACACCGCAGAGGTGTGGAAGCCTTGAGGAGGACGATCAGGGCAGCTTCCGAAATCGGAGTGCCCTATCTGTCGATTTTTGCGTTTTCTTCGGAAAACTGGCGTCGTCCCGCGCAAGAGGTCTCGGACCTCATGATGCTGTTGAAAGTATTTGTCAGGCGTGACCTGGCTGATCTGCACGCCAAGAACATTTGCGTTAGAATCATAGGCAGCAGAGTGGGACTGGCTGCCGATATTCTCGGCCTTCTTGCGGAAACAGAAGAACTAACCCGGAATAATACCGGTATGACTCTTCTGATAGCTTTCAATTACGGCGGACGCCAGGAAGTCGTTGATGCAGTCCGCCTCATTGCCAGGGATGTCGAAGCGGGGCTGATAAGCAGCGATGACATTGACCTGACAATGGTGGAAAGCAAATTGTATACTGCCGGAGTTCCCGATCCTGATATCGTCATCCGGACATCTGGTGAGCAGAGAGTTTCAAACTTTCTGATGTGGCAGACTGTCTATTCGGAATTTTTGTTTCTTCCAATCTATTGGCCTGATTTCGACCGGGGAGCACTTGAAATGGCATTAGAAGAATACGGGCGTCGCGAGCGCCGCTTTGGCGGCTTGTAAGTTAGCCGCACTGATATGGTTATTGAATCCCAACCTCCTCAAGCGACCCAGGGTCGCGGACCCTCCACCGAGCTTGTAAAGCGTACCATTTCAGCGGTGCTTTTGATTTGCGCTGCATTGTTCGTCGCCTGGGAAGGGGGAAAGCTTTTTGGCGCATTCTGGGCGCTTGCAGCAATAGCAATTTGTTGGGAGTGGCTACGCATGGCGGATGTGAAGACATTCGCGCCGCGTTTTTGTGCTGTCCTGGTGGCTTCGGTCGCATTGGGGCTTCTATCCGCAATCCCGCATCTCTCGACTGGTTGGGGCCTCCTTGCGCTGGTTCCAATCTTCGCCTTTTCATCCGCCGCCACTTTTTTGGGGCGTACCGAACGTGATCGCCGCTGGATTGCGTTTGGAATTTGCTATGCGGGCGTCATTGCTTTTTTTCCTTCCTACATTCGCGAAATTCCGGGAAATGGCTGGTCGAACATCGTTTGGGTTTTTGCCGTTGTCTGGGGAACGGACATTGCCGCTTATTTTGTCGGCAGATCGCTTGGAGGGCCGAAGTTATGGCCGCGTGTCAGCCCTAACAAGACATGGTCCGGCTTTTGCGGCGGTCTGGCAACAGGAACTCTCGCAGGTATAGCGGTGGTCCTGTTCCTGGACAATGGAACCGGATTGATGTCCTGGCGCCAGGTTGGAATTTTTTCCGCGATCGCTTCCATCTTGTCTCAGGGCGGGGATCTGGCGGAGTCGGCGCTGAAACGCCATTTCGGGGTTAAGGATTCAAGTTTCCTGATACCCGGCCATGGTGGAGTCATGGACAGACTTGATGGTTTCTGGGCTGCGGTCGCCTTTCTGGGGATGTGCATGTTCGCTTCTCAACTCGTCCACAATTGGGGATAAAGATGAGGCGGGTTACCATATTGGGGGCAACCGGATCGGTTGGACGATCTGCAACCGATGTCATACTGTCACATCCTGATAGTTTTTCGGTAGAGGCAGTGGTTGGTGGACATGACGCTGTCGCGCTCGCCCATACGGCGCGAACATTAAATGCGCAATATGCCGCCCTTGCCGACAATTCAAAACTGGAAATTTTGCGTGAAGCTCTTACCGGGAGCGGTATCGGATGTGGTGCGGGAGAAACGGCAATCCTGGAGGCCGTGGATAGGCCTTCAGATGTTGTGATAGCCGCTATAGCCGGTACCGCAGGCCTGCGCCCGACACATGCCGCCCTTCGCAAGGGGCGTCGTATTGCCCTTGCCAACAAGGAAAGCCTGGTTTGTGCGGGACGATCCTTCATGAAGGACGCGCAGCGCATCGGAGCCGACATTGCGGCAGTTGATTCCGAACATAATGCGTTGCAGCAGGCGCTGGCCTCAGGCGAGCGGAGTGACGTGACTGTTGCAACCTTGACCGCTTCGGGCGGGCCTTTCCGGACATGGGACAAGCAGCGTATTCGTGCAGCCTCGGCTGCAGAGGCATCGGCGCATCCGGTATGGTCCATGGGAGCGAAGATTCTGATTGATTCAGCAACCCTGATGAACAAGGGCCTTGAGCTGATTGAAGCTCATCACCTCTTTGATCTTGCTCCGGAAAAGCTGGACGTCGTTGTTCATCCGGATGCGATCATTCATGCAATGGCTCAATGGCGGGATGGCTCGGTCACGGCCGGTCTGGCTGCCCCTGACATGAAAATACCGATTGCCAATGCGCTGGGGTTCGAGAGACGGCTTGAAATGCCGTTTCCTCGTCTTGATCTTGCGGCGATTGGCCAATTGAGGTTTGAGAGGGTTGATGAGGATCGCTTTCCGTGCCTCGGCTTGGCCCGGGCGGCTATGGCAGCAGGTGGGGGAATGCCCGTTGCTTTGAATGCCGCCAACGAAGTTGCCGTTGCTGCCTACATGGCCGGCCAGATAGCATTCTATGGTATATTTGCCCTTGTTGCAGAAGTCTGCGATGCTTTTTCGGGCAAAGCACACAGAACCCCGGAAAGCGTGGACGAAGCTCTTGCTGTTCACGATGAGGCGCTCATATTTGCCGAGCAGAAGCTGATGACATTGACCGCTCGCTGAGTCTCGAGCGTGTTCTGATTTGATGGAAAAGGTATCCGAGCATTTTTCCGACTTAATTCAAGTGGAAAACGCTCTCATGACTTTATAAGAGGTACGACTGAAGCATGTTTGACACCCTTGGTACGATCCTGACAAGGCTTGGAGATATGGTTGCCTGGAGCAGCTTGTTTTCGCTGGTCTCTTTCATTGTCGTTCTTTCCATCATCGTTTTCGTTCATGAGTTCGGCCATTTCATTGTCGGTCGCTGGTGTGGCGTAGGGGTGCGTGAGTTTTCCATTGGATTTGGCAGGGAGCTTTTTGGATGGACTGACCGGAAGGGGACCCGCTGGAAAGTTTCACTGCTGCCATTGGGCGGATATGTTCGCTTCGTAGGCGACCTGAATGCCGCCAGCATGCCCGACGGTGAGGAAGTCGACGGCATGACGCCGGAAGAGAGGGCGATCAGTTTCCCGCGTCAGTCCGTTGGAAAACGGGCGGCAATCATTGCTGCGGGGCCTTTGGCCAATTTCATTTTCTCCATTGTGATTTTTGCCGGTTTCTTCATGGCCTATGGCAAAACAGTGCTGGAGCCGAGAATTGACGAAGTCATCGTTGGCGGCCGTGCCGAAGCGGCCGGGCTGAAAGCAGGAGATCTGATTCTTTCCATAGATGGTTCAAAGGTCGTCAGTTTTCCCGACGTGGTGCAGCACATCACGCTCAGCCCCGAAAGGCCTCTCCAGATAAGGGTTCAACGCGCAGGTGCGGAAGTCTCGCTTACAGCAACGCCAAAGCTGGAATGGGTGACAACTCCGGTTGGTCCTGTCGAGGCAGGGCAGCTCGGTTTCAAGGTAAATGCCCAGCTCCCGGAGCGTTGGCATGCGGTTTCCTTCGGCCCAATGGGCGCTGTTGTTGAAGGGGGTAGGGAAACCTGGTCGATTATCAGCCAGTCATTGACCACCATAGGCAAGTTGATAACGGGACAGGTGTCGTTCAAACAATTATCCGGCCCTGTCGGAATAGGCCAGATGACGGGTCATGTCGCAGGTTTGGGCATGCTCGCGCTGGTTGGATACGTTGCGTTCCTTTCTGTTTCTATCGGGATGGTTAATTTATTGCCAGTTCCTGTTCTGGATGGCGGCCATCTTGTTTTCTGCGCCATCGAGGCGATACGCCGTCGGCCTTTGGATGAAAGGATTCAGGAGATTGCCTTCCGCCTCGGTTTTGCCTTGATATTGACACTGATCGTAGTGGTCTCATGGAATGATTTGACTCGTATTTTCGTGTCATCGCCTCCCGTATGAACGTGACACGGAAGCAACGGATGCTAAAAATACCGTGGTTGAGTGCCATTGGGTGATTTGCATCTTGAAAGAAAGTCTGTAGAAGCAGATTGGTATTCTCTCCGGGTTTTCCTGCCCGGCCTGTGGTCTTGAACTGCAGGAACACAACAACAAAGACGGGCTTCGATGATGTCGATGACTACAATATGCCGGCGTAACTCGGCTAAAACCGCTGTCGCAGCTGTTGGGATGGCTGTCGCCACATTTGCCTTGGTCGGCACCTCGGCTATCGCTCAGGACGCTCCAGAAGGCGCAAGGCGAGCCAAGGCGGAAAGCAACCGGGGACAGACGGTCAATCGCGTTGTCTTCGAGGGCAACAAGAAAATCGATAAGGCCATTCTTAGTGCTGAAGTCTCCGCAAAGCCTTTCGCGCATGTGACGAGCGCTTCACTGAATTCCGACATTGAACGTATTCTCGAGGTCTATCGCCGGACCGGGCGCGGGCTCGCGCAGGTGACATACCGCCTTGTCGATCTTCCCAATGGTCGCGTGGATGTCGTTTTTACCATCGTTGAAGGTGATAAGACGGGCGTCAAGGCAATTAATTTTGTCGGCAATAACGCTTTCTCGTCAAGCAAGCTTCGTGGTCTGATGACTACGACTGAGATGAATTTTCTCAGTTTCTTCAAGAATTCGGACGTCTTTGATCCGGATCGCCTTGCGTCCGATCAGGAGTTGATCCGTCGCTTTTATCTGAAGAACGGCTTTGCCGATTTCCAGATTACCTCAGCGGATGCCGTCTTTGATGAAGCCAAGGGCGGCTATATCATCACGATCAATATCGATGAGGGCCAGCAGTACCGTGTTGGGACTGTTGATGTCGATTCTCGTATTGGCGATGTCGATACCGCCCAGCTGAAAGGGCAGGTGGCTACGTCCTCCGGTGATGTCTATAATGCTGATGCCGTCGAGAAGACGGTTCAGGCAATGACCACCAATGTGGGTAGGAAGGGTCACGTTTTTGCCCAGGTTCGGCCTGTCGGGACACGCGATCCCGCGACCCGCACGATTAATCTCGGCTATGTCGTTGAAGAAGGTCCTCGCGTTTATGTCGAGCGAATCAATATTCGAGGCAATAACCGGACACGCGATAACGTCATTCGTCGTGAATTCGACCTTGGCGAAGGCGATGCATACAACAAGGTTTTAGTGGAGCGTGCCGAGCGCCGGTTGAACAATCTTGGCTATTTCAAGCGCGTTCGTATCACCAATGAACCGGGGTCTGGCCCTGATCGCGTCGTTCTGAATGTGGACGTGGAGGATCAGCCCACAGGCTCCTTCTCCGTTTCGGGTGGTTATTCGACCTCAGACGGTTTTATTGGTGAGGTTGCCGTTACCGAGACCAACTTCCTTGGGCGTGGACAATACGTGCGTATTGCCGGTTCGCTCGGCCAGAGGTCGCAGGGTGTGGACTTCTCGTTCACGGAGCCCTATTTCCTTGGCTACCGCATGGCGGCCGGTTTCGATCTGTTCTCCAAGTACAGCGACGAGACCAAGTATTCCCGCTATACGAATCGCATGACCGGTGGTCAGTTGCGTTTGGGTCTGCCTGTCACGGAAGAGATCGGCGTTACATTCAGGTACTCGCTCTATCAGCAAGAGCTGAAGATCCCGAATACGCTGTCTGATCCATTCAATGATTGTACTTATCCGATTTATGGTCTTACCGGCTTTAATCCGGATGGAACCGTGAGCCGTTACTCTTGTGAAAACAATGGCGAAGCGTCTCTGGCAATCAAGGAAGCTGCAGGTAAAACCCTTACGTCATTGGCCGGTGTAACGCTGGTCTACAACACGCTGGATAGTACGCGTGATCCACGGTCGGGTATCTATGCCGAACTGAAGCCCGATGTGGCTGGTCTCGGTGGCGATTCGAAGTATTTCCGTATCACCGGTGATGCCCGCTATTACCGTGAGTTGTATGACGACTTCGTCGGTATTGCTCGCATTCAGGGTGGTCACATCAGGGCAATCGGCGGCAATGACCTGCGCATTGTCGATAACTTCTTCCTCGGCCCAACATTGGTTCGTGGTTTTGCGCCATCCGGTATCGGGCCGCGCGATGTTTCGACTTATGACTCCGAGGCTAATGCGGTCGGTGGTACCACGTATTTCGGTGGCTCTCTCGAAGTTCAGTTCCCGATCCCGCTTCTGCCGCGCGAACTGGGCCTGAAAGGCGCGGTCTTCGCCGATGCGGGTACGCTATTCGGTTATGAGGGTAAAACCTTTTTCCCGAACAGCACATTCAATCCGCTATTGACCGGTTTTGCTCCCGGACAGTGCTCAAACAACTCTGATACGCCACAGAATTGCATTACGGTTCGTGACAAGCATACGATCCGTTCGTCTGTTGGTGCTTCACTGTTGTGGAATTCGCCTCTCGGCCCGATTCGCTTCGATTACGCCTACGCTCTTAGCAAGGACGATGGCTTCCGTTATAACGGAACCAAAGTTGGTGGCGATGAGACGCAAGCATTCCGGTTCTCCGGCGGTACCCGCTTCTAACCTTATGACAAGGGCGCTGTCCTGAAACAGCGCCCTAAAAGTGTTTTTAATGGTTGAGCCAAATTTTTTCCCTCGCGGCAGTGAAGTAAAGATTAGCCAGGTAGTAAAGCTTGGCAACATTGAGCTACCGGAGGGTGTTGATCCCGAGCAGGTCATCCATAACGCTGCTCCACTGGAAACGGCTGGACCATTCGACATAGCTTATATGGATAACCCGGCATATGTGCCTCATCTTGCGGCTACGGGTGCCGGTTTTTGTCTCGTTTCGAAGCGTTTCGCTTTGAAAGTCCCAGACACTGTCGTTACGCTTCTGACTCCCCAGCCTTATCGGGTTTTCGCCCAGGTTCTGGCGCTGATGTTTCCATCATCGTTGCGTCCTGAAACGGGGTTTGATGCTACGGGAATATCTCCAGGGTCTTTCGTGCACCCCACAGCCCGTCTTGAGCCGGGAGTGATTGTCGATCCGGGCGCCGTCATCGGCCCTCACGCAGAAATCGGATCCGGAACGCTTATTGGTTCTCACGCCGTTATTGGTGCGCATGTGCGAATCGGTCGTGATAGCGCCATCGCTTCCCAGGCAACCGTAACCAATTCTTTCATCGGCAATCGGGTTATCATCCATCCGGGGGTTCGTATCGGTCAGGACGGGTTTGGTTTTGCCATGGGGCCTGGAGGACATCTTAAAGTCCCCCAGATCGGTCGCGTCATCATTCAGGACGATGTCGAGATCGGAGCGAATACCACCATTGATCGTGGTGCCAGTCGCGATACGGTGATCGGAGAGGGAACCAAGATAGATAATCTGGTTCAGATCGGGCATAACGTCACGATTGGTCGACATTGTGTGATTGTCGCGCATGTCGGAATTGCCGGATCCTGCACGTTGGATGATTATGTTGTTGTCGGGGGCAAGACCGGCCTGAGCGGGCATCGTCATATAGGCAAAGGCGTGATGATCGCCGCCGCGAGTAATGTCGCCAACGATATCCCTGCAGGTGAGACCTGGGGGGGGTCTCCGGCTCGCCCGATCAAGAAATGGATGCGTGAGGTTTATACCCTCAAGGCGTTAGCTGAAAAACGTCCATCGGCGAAATCGCCCGATTCGGACAAAGAAAATGACGAATGAGTTCACCAATTCGTAAATGGGGAAAGCTTTATGACGGAACCGGCCAATAAGCTTGAGGCGGTCGATATTATCAAGATTCTTGATCTCCTGCCTCACCGCTATCCATTCCTGCTCGTTGACCGGATCGTTGATATCGATGGTGACAATTCCTGTGTTGGCATCAAGAACGTTACCTACAACGAGCCTCAGTTTACCGGCCATTTTCCAACGGCTCCGGTTTTTCCCGGAGTGTTCTTGATTGAGGGAATGGCTCAGACGGCCGGAGCTATCTGTGTTTTCTCAAAATTGTCGCAGGAGGCACGTCCAAAGCACGTCTACTTCATGACAATCGACAAGGTGAAGTTTCGCAAGCCCGTCGTCCCGGGGGATGTGGTCGAGTACCACATGCGTAAAATCAACAACCGGCGTAATATGTGGTGGTATCGCGGCGAAGCCAGGGTTAACGGCGCGCTCGTTTGCGAAGCCGAACTCAGCGCTATGGTTGGCACTTGATGAGCGAATACGAGCAGATTTTAATCCATCCTTCCGCCGTGATCGAGCCCGGTGCCAAACTGGGTGAAGGAGTCAGGGTCGGACCGTTCTGCTTCGTTGGTTCCGATGTGGAACTTGCGGCTGGAAGCGAGCTCGTCAGCCATGCAACGGTTGTCGGGCGCACCATCGTCGGTGAGCGTACGCGTATATTTCCTTTCGCGTCGATCGGTCATCCTCCCCAGGATGTGAAATATCGAGGTGAGGAATCAACCCTCGTCATAGGCGCGGATTGCACGATCAGGGAAGGGGTGACAATGAACCCCGGTACCGCACATGGCAGGATGACGACTACAATCGGCAATAATTGCCTGTTTCTTGCCAATTCCCACGTGGCCCATGATTGTGAGATAGGCAATCACGTCATTTTTTCCAATAACGTCATGCCTGCGGGACATTGTTTTATTGGTGATTACGTTATAGTTGGCGGCGGTGCCGGCATTCATCAGTTTGTTCGCATCGGTCACCATGCTTTCATCGGAGGGATGTCTGCTATCGAGAATGACGTCATTCCTTTCGGGATGGCGATGGGAAACCGTGCCTACCTTGCCGGGCTGAATATCATCGGTCTCAAACGGCGGAACTTTTCTCGCGAACAGATACATGAACTGCGCCGCGCATATCGTGCTTTGTTTGCCAACGAAGGCACTCTGGCAGAACGTGTTGAAGACGTTGCGGCGGAGTTCTCCGGTGAAGAGATTGTTCACGAGATTCTTGATTTCATCCGGGCAAGCAAGGAAAGAGCCGTTTGCACGCCCCGCGACATGGGCAACTCGGCAGCATAATGTCTCGCAGGTCTTCTCCCGGTCCCGTTGCTATTCTGGCAGGTGCAGGAACCCTTCCTGCCACATTGGCTGACCGGTTGGAGAAGGAAAATCGTTGCAGCCGGATTATCGCATTCAGAGGTTTTGCCGACAATGATCTGAAACGCCGAGCTGATAAGGTGATTGATCTGCTCGATGTTAAAGGGATAATGGCCTGTCTTGAAGAGTGGCAGCCGGAAGCCGTGGTGTTGGCCGGGGCGGTCAGGCGTCCGAGGGCCTCAGCGTTGCTCGGATCATATTCACTCTTCTTCAACATGCAGGAACTGAAGCAGATCGTTGCACGCGGTGATGATAACCTGCTGCGCGGCGCCATTACTCTTCTCGAGGAAAACGGTTTTCACGTTATCGGCGCACATGAAATTGCTCCGGACATAATGAGCGCCGAGGGCAGTTTTGCAAAACGCCAGCCGACAGAAGCCGATCATCGCTCCATCGAGCTGGGGTTGGAGGTTCTTAATTCGCTTTCTCATTACGATATCGGCCAGGGTGTCGTCGTTTCGGGACAGCGGGTTCTGGCAATTGAAGGACCGGAGGGAACCGACCAGATGCTGCATCGCGTAGCGTCCCTTCATAAAAGACGCTTTTTGGGGGGAAGCTCAGCCCCTCCGCAGGGTGGCGTGCTGGTTAAAACGGCAAAAATCCAGCAGGATTTACGTATCGATATGCCGGTGATCGGTCCCAAAACAGTGCGTGAAGCGGCGAAGGCGGGTTTGAGCGGAATTGCTATCGGAACAGGCAGAACTCTCATTTTGAAATATGAAGAGACAATCAGGGAAGCCGATCGTCTGAATATCTACTTACTCGGTATCCGTGCAGGTTAGGCACGAAACAAAGCGTGGATGCGTCATGAGCGAAATTGCGGGCAGTGAACGCAAGATTTATCTCGTTGCCGGGGAAGAGTCCGGAGATCAGCTTGGAGCACGGCTTATCCGCTCGTTACGGTGCGCTTCATCCTCGCCTTTGATCTTCCAAGGCGTGGGTGGTCACGCCATGGCTGATGAAGGGGTAGGGAGTTTATTTCCCCTCTCAGACATCGCCGTAATGGGGCTGTCCGCTGTAATTGGTCGCCTGCATGTTCTGATTGAGCGGATTAACAGAACGGCAGATGATATCATTGCTGCCAATCCTGATGTTCTCGTCATCATCGATAGTCCGGATTTCACGCACCGGGTGGCGAAGCGAGTTCGAAAACGGGCTCCGCATATCCCTATCGTCGATTATGTCAGCCCTTCGGTATGGGCATGGCGTCCGGGACGTGCAAAGAAGATGCGCCCTTATATCGATCACCTTATGGCGATCCTGCCATTCGAACCGGACGTTCATCGCAGATTGAACGGTCCTCAATGTTCCTATGTCGGACATCCTCTGATTGAGCGATTGAACGAACTTCGACCCGCTCCGGGAGAACGGACTCCTTTGGGAGAGCAGCGCAGCAGGCTCCTTGTTCTTCCGGGAAGTCGTCGTTCAGAGATATCGCGCCTGATGGAGCCATTTGGAGAGGCCCTCGGCCTTGTTATAGCCAAGTTATCGGAAGAGCCGGAGGTCATCATTCCCGCGGTTTCTCATCTTGCTGATGAAATTGCAGAGCGAGCCGAAAAATGGCCGATAAAGCCTCATATCGTGCATGGTGAAGCAGCCAAATGGGCGGCATTTCGAAGTGGCCATGCAGCTCTTGCCGCCTCCGGTACAGTCACTCTCGAACTGGCCCTTTCCGGCGTTCCAATGACAGTAGGATATCGGGTCTCCAAACTTGAGGAGCAGTTCCGTCATTTCATCAAAGTCCCGTCGATCGTTCTCGCAAATCTTGTCCTTCAGGAAAATGTGGTGCCGGAGCTGATACAATGGGATTGCACGCCAGCTAAGATTGCGGACTCGTTGCTTCCGCTTCTCCAGCACAGCAAAGAACGGCAACAACAGGTGGAAGCATTCGGGAAACTCGATGTTCTTATGGAAATCGGGGAGGAAAAGCCAAGTGAGCGGGCCGCCCGTATTGTCATCGAAGCCATGAATAAAAGCTGATGTAATTTATCTCCTCACCACTGGCGATTTTACTCCAAGGCGATCAGCCAGACTCTCCAGGTCAGAGAATGTAACCTTGGACAGAAGGATTCCCTCGGAACGGGAACGTTGCGTATTCTCGGCCTCTATCTCCCCCGCGACATAGATCCGTTTTGCGCCGGGCGCGAGCGGCGTTTCGTGCATCGCATCAATCATTCTATCCATGCGTTTCCTGAACTCCTGAAGCGGCATGAATGCTTCTACATTGATTGCGAGGAATGAGTGTCCTGTCCGGCTTTCCTGCTCCGGCTCCCGCCGCCAGCTTGTGACTTCATTGAGGATTCCGGCGCCTGTCAGCACGCCTGATAGTATCTCGACAACCAGAGAAATTCCGTACCCCTTGTAATCGCCGAAAGGAATGAGCGCTCCTCCTTCCTGGAACTGTTTGGGATCGGTGGTTGCCGCTCCCTCCGGGCTGAGCATCCATCCTTCCGGAATAGAGTTTCCTTTTGCTGCTGCGCCGACAATTTTCCCAAGCGCCGCCGTCGCTGTCGCCATGTCCAGAACGAAGGCTGGATGTTTGCCAGCTGGTGCGGCTACAGCGAACGGATTGGTTCCGATCTTACGGCCCTTGCCACCGGTTGGAGCCATCAGGGGTGGCGTATTACTCACGACCTGGCCGATCATCCCAGCTTCCGCTATCGTCAAAGCATAAACTGCCGCTGCTCCAAAATGATTGCTGTTACAAAGCCTATTCCGGTCTGGCGAGCCTTTTCAATTGCGAGTTCTGTGGCAAATTTTGCAACGACCGGACCAAAGCCAGCCCTGCCATCTATTGATGCGAAAGCAGGTCCCTGTACAAGAATTCGCGGGATTGCATCCCTTTTCACACCCCCGCGTTCGAGGTGATTGATATAGCCCGAAAGGGCGGAAATACCGTGCGAAGCGACCCCGCGAAGATCCGCCTCAATAAGGGCGGATGCTACGGTTTCTGCATCTTGTTGTGATATCCCCACTTTCTGCAGCGCAGCGATCGAGAATTGTTGCAGCTCACTTTCTTCAATCAGAACGGTCGACATGGAGATACTCCAGCATATGCAAAGCAGCAGGGGGCGGGAAAGTGTATCCGCTCCAGGCCATTCGCCATGATATGATGAAATGTCGATGCTTTCCTGCAGAGGATCATAAATATTCTCGCGACGAAAAGCCGCTGTTCCACAGCGCATGAAAAAGGGGGCTCTGCGCCCCCTTTCAAAAGACAAGCTCTCAAGAAAATAGATTTATCCCCGCTGGGAGAGAGAGCGGTAGTTACGCAAAGCTTCGCCGGTGTAAAGCTGACGCGGCCGGCCGATCTTCTGCATCGGATCGTCAATCATCTCCATCCATTGAGCGATCCAGCCGACAGTGCGCGCCAGAGCGAAGAGCACCGTGAACATCGATGTTGGGAAACCCATCGCCCGCAATGTGATACCGGAATAAAAGTCTATATTCGGATAGAGCTTCTTCTCGATGAAATAATCATCTTTCAGCGCAAATTTCTCAAGCTCGACAGCAACTTCAAAAATCGGATCATCCTTGATGCCAATTTCGTTGAGAACTTCATGAGTGGTCTTCTGCATGATCCGCGCGCGCGGATCATAATTTTTGTAAACCCTGTGACCGAAGCCCATCAGCCGGAACGGGTCGTTCTTGTCTTTTGCCTTGGCGATATATTCTGGAATGCGATCAGCAGTGCCGATTTCTTCCAGCATTTTAAGGGCTGCCTCATTGGCTCCGCCATGGGCTGGGCCCCATAAACAGGCAATACCTGCAGCAATACAGGCAAACGGATTAGCTCCAGATGAGCCGGCAAGGCGAACTGTGGAAGTGGAAGCATTCTGCTCATGATCGGCATGAAGAATCATGATTCGATCAAGTGCCCGGGCTAGGACAGGATTGACCTGAAACTCCTCGCACGGCACCGCAAAACACATCCGCAGGAAATTGGACGAGTAGTTAAGGCTGTTTTGTGGGGAGACAAACGGTTGGCCGATGGAATATTTATATGCCATCGCAGCGATGGTTGGCATTTTCGATATCATGCGCATTGATGCGATCATGCGCTGGTGTGGATCGGATATGTCTATCGAGTCATGATAGAATGCCGACAAGGCACCCACAACGCCGACCATGATTGCCATGGGATGTGCATCGCGGCGGAAACCCTGGAAGAACCGGGTCATCTGATCGTTGACCATCGAGTGGCGCGTGACGCGCATATCGAAATCTGCCTTCTCGGCTGCCGTCGGCAGTTCTCCGTATAACAGCAGATAACAGGTTTCCAGAAAGTCGCCGTGTTCAGCTAATTGCTCGATCGGGTAGCCGCGATAAAGAAGAACTCCTTCTTCTCCGTCGATGAATGTGATCTTGGATTCGCAACTGGCGGTGGATGTAAATCCCGGGTCATAGGTGAAGATGCCGGTATCGCCGTATAGCTTGGAGATATCGATGACACTCGGGCCTAACGTTCCATGATAAACCGGCAAATCAAGCTGCTTGCCGTCGATGGTGAGAGTGCTGGATTTGATTGTCATGGAATAACCACCCTTTTCTCACGATTTCCATTAGCCAGTATTTCTACCGGTCGAAAGACCTTGCGAACACGCGGTAGAGGACCCTGGTCAATTTTCTTTAATGCGTCGGTATCGTATCCCCTTGGAGGGTTCAACCACGCCTAAAGAACAGTATCGCAGAGGTCGAACCCTTTAAGAAAGAGGAATTTTATCATTGATGCGCGCAATCGTTTCCGCTTTGCCAAGCACCGCCATGACTTCAAACAGCCCCGGGGAAGTCGCGCGGCCGGTTACAGCGGCTCTCAGGGGCTGCGCCACCTGGCCAAGTTTGGCATCTACTTCGTGTGCATGCGCACGAATAACAGCCTCAATATTCTCAGCTTTCCACTCCGCAACCTGTTCCAGCTTCGATGAGACGCCTACGACACGAGGGCTTCCATCGGCCAAAATGCCCGCTGCCTTGTCGTCAAAGGAAAGCGGCCTCTTTGCATACAGGTAATAGGCACTGTCGATCAATTCGATGAGGGTCTTGGCGCGTTCTTTCAGGCCGGGCATTGCGGCCAGAAATCTGCTGCGCAACTCGTCATTCAACTTGTCGGGCAGGCCGCGTTGCGGTCCAACCTCGGGAAGAATGGTCTCGATGGCCACCAGCAACTGCTCATCGGCAGTCTGGCGCATATAATGGCCATTGAGATTTTCCAATTTGGCGAAATCGAAGCGAGCAGGAGAACGACCGATCTGCTCAAGATCGAAAGCTGAAATCATTTCCTGGGTTGAGAAAATTTCCTGATCACCATGACTCCAGCCAAGGCGAACCAGATAATTGCGCAATGCTTCGGGAAGATACCCCAGCGCACGGTAGGCATCCGCCCCGAGAGCGCCATGGCGCTTCGAGAGCTTGGCTCCATCCGCGCCATGAATCAGCGGGATGTGCGCCATCTGGGGAATATCCCATCCCAATGCATTATAAATCTGCGTCTGTCGTGCTGCATTGGTGAGATGGTCGTCACCACGGATAACATGAGTCACATCCATGTCATGATCGTCGACCACGACGGCGAGCATATAGGTTGGAGTGCCGTCTGAACGCAGCAGGACGAGATCATCAAGGTCTTTGTTCTGCCACGTCACCTGGCCCTGCACGAGGTCATTGACGACAGTTTCACCATCCTGGGGAGCTTTCAGCCGGATGACCGGCTTCACGTCCTTCGGAGCCTCCGTCGGTGAACGGTCGCGCCAGCGTCCGTCATATCTGGATGGTCTGCCCTCCTTGCGGGCGAGTTCCCGCATTTCCTCAAGCTCCTGCTGGGTCGCATAGCAATGGTATGCGCGACCACTCTTAAGCAGGCTCTCGGCAACTTCCCTGTGCCGTGCGGCGCGGCTGAACTGGTAGACGATATCATCGTCCCAGGACAGGCCGAGCCAATCCAGACCATCAATGATGGCCTGGATCGCACTCTCCGTCGACCGTTCGCGGTCCGTATCCTCGATACGCAAAAGCATCTTGCCGCCATATCGCCGCGCAAAAAGCCAATTAAACAGGGCGGTGCGAGCTCCTCCGATATGGAGAAAACCAGTGGGTGAAGGAGCGAAGCGGGTGATGACAGGTTTGGTCATTGCAAGAGAATTTTACCGATGGTGAATGGAGAGGAAGCCATATAGTCTTGGCTGGACCGTCGTCTACCACGTGGATGGCATCGCGTTAAGTAAAAGCTGTATTGCGTCGGAATTATATGGAGCCTTCTTTTTCCGTTAGTCGCCGATTTTTCTCCCGCCTTCGGTCAGGAACGGCCGTTGCGTCGAGCGATGATGTTGCTGCGTCAATCCCGGTCGATGAAGTTTCCCTAAGGGAATGGATGTCGAAGGCGTCATGTCGGGTATCCCGGTGGTTGCAACTGGAATGTGAAAGACAACGCCTGTTCTGCTGGTTCGTGGTGTGCTTTGGCTGCGGAATTATTCTGTTCTTTCAGACGGATGGAACGGCCACTATTCTTCCTCCATTCCTTGGAGGAGGCTTCTTTCTATGGGTTGCGTGGAGAGGTCGAAGGAGCATCGGGCTACGAAGGCTCGCTCTCGCCATATTTGCAATTTTTGCAGGGTTAGTTGCCGGGGCAGTACGAATGCAGTTTGTGGAGACCCCTGTTCTTCAACGACCGGTGATTGGGCAAATGACCGGCTTTATTGAGACCATCGATCATCGCGTCGGAGGCGGCGCGCGCCTCATTGTCCTGTTGAAGAGTGTTGACGGAGTTGAAAGTCGCGATATTCCACTGCGCACCAGAATAAGCATCCGCTCCGGTTCCGGGTTGGCCGCAGGGGACTTCATTGAAGCAAAGGTGCGATTACTTCCCTTGCCACAGCCGGTTCGTCCTTCCGGTTATGACTTTGCCCGCGATGCATATTTCAAGGGAATAGGCGCGGTTGGTTCCGTGCTGGGCAAGGCTGAGGTAAAGGAACCTCCAGATGGCATGCCGCTGGGCCTTCGCCTGACTGCTGCAATAGACCGCGCCCGGAATGCACTGACCGACAGAATGTATCAGTCTGTCGGAGGGGAGGCTGGTGGAGTAGCTGCCGCTTTGGTGACGGGAAAACGAGGCTATATTCCGGAAGAAGCCAACACGGTTCTGCGCGCTGCCGGAATTTATCATATCGTCTCGATCTCCGGTCTTCATATGGTGATTGCCGCAGGTCTGGTTTTCGGGCTGGTTCGCGGAACGTTAGCTGCTTTTCCCGTTCTTGCCCTCAGATGGCCTTTGAAGAAAATAGCCGCGATCGTCGCTATGGTTGCTGCGTTTGCCTATTGCCTGTTCTCCGGGGCCGAGGTGGCGACCCAGCGTTCCCTGATCATGACATTGGCGATGCTTGGGGCAATCGTGGCCGAAAGATCTGCATTGAGCATGCATAATCTTGCCATTGCAGCGTTAGTCGTGCTGGCTCTTTCACCGGAATCTTTGATCGGTCCCGGTTTTCAAATGTCATTTGCCGCAGTTGCGGCATTGATCACCCTGGCGAGTGGGCTGAATGTTTCCTGGCTGAATCGCCCGCGGGGGCACTGGTTTGTTCGTGCAGGATTTTTCTGTGTCAGGTACGCTCTGGCGCTCATCACCACAACCATCGTTGCTGGCCTGGCAACTGCTCCATTCAGTGCTTTTCATTTCCAGACTGCCACGCCTCTCGGTATTATTGGGAATTCTCTGGCGCTACCACTTGTCTCCCTTATCGTCATGCCGATGGGTACACTTGGCGTGGTAGCCTATCCGTTTGCGCTCGACGCACCTGTCTGGCAGGTTATGGGATGGGCTATTTCCCGCGTGATGGAAGTTTCGCAATGGGTCGCATCCCTGGAGGGAGCGGTCGTCCACATGCCGGCATTCGGAGCGAACGGAATTATCCTGATCGCTTTTGCCCTCATCGTCGCCACCACGATGGTTACGCCTCTGCGTTTTTTTGCGGTAATCCCGCTATTGGCGGGGCTGGCTTTTGCCTCATCTCCTGAACGCTTCGTATCCTTCATTGATCGTGAGGGACGTTCGGCCGTCGTGAAGGGTAACGACGGTGAATTTTTTGTCGTTGGCCAGGCGAACAGCTTCCTCATTGAACAGTGGTTGCGAGCGGATGGGGACGGGCGCGATCCCAATGAGGTGAAAGCTAACAAATTTTCCCGATGCGATGTGTCAGGATGCGTAGGGGAGGGAATCGTTACCGTTGCCGTCGCGAAGAGACCCGAAGCGTTTCGGGAAGATTGTCTTCGTGCTGACGTGATCGTCTCCCGTTATCGTGCTCCCGAAAGCTGCCAGGCGCGCGTTATCATCGATCGGGATCGCCTTGCTCACCACGGAGCGGCGGCAATAAAGCTGACAGCGAATGAAACGCTGGAAGTTGAATATGTCCGTCAAGGCCTGTCTTCCTGGCCGTGGCAACTGCAAGCAGAAGCATTTCGCTAGCGCTGGCAGTTGAAAGCATCGCGCCAAAAATGATCCCCGTTTTCTGGCAGCGCTGATGCCACATTTCATTCGTGGCTTCTTGATAACTGCAGCCAGGCATTTTGCGGCAAGGTGACACCGCATATTTCACAAAGTTTCCACGACAGAATCCTTGTTGTGTGATATATCTGTCTCTCAAGAAGTGATATATCACGATTTATGATCACTTTGATTCGGGATGGGGAAAAGCGCCAGCGGAGTAATTCATTTTCATTTAGCGTCAGGAGAGTGCGTTATGAACGATTTGGATAAGGTATCCCGCAGAGATACCTTGAGATTTGCCATGCTCGGCGGTTTAGCCTCTGTCGTTGGTGTATCGGGCGCTCTTGAAGGCAGTCTCGTCAATATTGCCGCCGCTGCGACTGGAACGTCTTTCGCACCTCCGCCTGGAGGAGCTGCCGGTAATATGACTGGCTGGGGAGACTATGAAAAAGTGCTGGCCAATATCAAAGCGCCGACTTTTCCGTTACGAGATTTTCCGATCACAGAACATGGCGCGGTTGCTGATGGCAAGACGGATGCGACCGCTGCGATAGCCAAAGCAATTGCAGCTTGTTCGGCAGCAGGTGGAGGAAGGGTCATCGTTCCGGCTGGTGAGTTCCTGACCGGGCCGATTGTCTTGAAAAGCAATACCAACCTGCATGTCTCCGAAGGCGCAACCCTGAAGTTCTTCACGGACCCCGCCAAATACCCACTGGTCTTCACCCGTTGGGAAGGCATTGAATGCATGAATTTTTCACCATTGATTTATGCGTTTGAGCAGGAAAACATAGCCATCACCGGTAAAGGGATACTGGATGGTCAGGCAGCGAAAGAGAACTGGTGGGACTGGAAGCTTAGCCATTGGAACAATCCGGCTGAGGACAAGCAACGCCCTGACGCACGAATATTGATCGCTATGGGTGAAAAAGGCGTGCCAGTGGAGGAACGTATATTCGGGCTGGGGCACAAACTGCGTCCGAATTTTTTCCAGCCTTATCGCAGCAGAAACATTCTGGTTGAAGACGTGACGTTCATCCGTTCTCCGATGTGGGAGATACACCCGGTTCTGTCCACCAACATTACGGTGCGCGGTGTCACGATTTCTTCCCATGGGCCGAACAATGACGGCTGCAACCCTGAATCATGTAAGGACGTTTTGATCGAAAAGAGCGTGTTTGACACCGGGGATGACTGCATCGCCATCAAGTCAGGCAAGAACAATGATGGTCGCAGGGTCAACGTGGCCTGCGAGAATATCGTGGTTCGTGATTGCCGTATGAAGGATGGCCATGGAGGAGTGGTTCTAGGTTCAGAGTGCTCCGGGAACATCCGCAATATTTTCGTCGAGAATTGCGAAATGGACAGCCCGAATCTGGATCGCGTGCTTCGCTTCAAGAATAATGCCGTTCGCGGTGGTATTCTGGAAAATATGTTTGTCCGCAACATCAAGGTTGGCAAAGTTGGCGAAGCTATTGTCACGATCGATTTGATGTACGAGGAGGGCTCCAATGGATACTACAAGCCCATTGTTCGCAACATCGAGATAGATAAAGTTACCGCGACTGCAGCTCCTCGGGTTATGTTTGTCGTGGATTTTCCCGGTGCAATCATCGACGACATCAAGTTCTCGAACTGCAAGTTCCAGGGAGTTGAGACAGCGGAGGTGCTGGCATCGTCAGGTACCGTGCAGTTCACGAATGTTATCATTGAGCCAAAAGTCAAACCAAAGAGTCTCAGCACGCGCAGTGGAGCGATGTGATCAGGTGTAACTGAGAATGCAATATGCGCCGCCCCAAGGGCGGCGCAGCCGTCTGCCAAGCCGTGTTCGATAACTGGTCGAGGTGCAGTTCGATTGCTCCTCGGTCGTTCAGTACTTCCTGACCAGACTCACGAGCTTACCCTGGATTTTGACCCTGTCTGGGCCAAGTACTCGTGTCTCGTAAGCAGGATTCGCCGCTTCAAGAGCAATGGACGAACCCCGACGGCGTAGTCGTTTCAAGGTTGCTTCCTCATCGTCGATCAATGCAACGACAATATCACCGGTATTTGCCGTATCCTGGCGGCGAAGCACCACAAGGTCACCATCAAGAATACCAGCCTCAACCATTGAATCGCCCTTAACCTCCAAAGCAAAATGTTCGCCACTTGAAATCAGATCAGGCGAGACGGTGACCGAGTGGGTATGATCCTGAATGGCAGAAATCGGTGTACCCGCAGCGATTCTACCCATAACGGGAATAGAGTACGCGGCTGAATCCTGCAGAGGTTTGGAAGACATAGCTTTAACCGGCTGCTTCTTGTTGTCTGATAGGCCGCCTTGAACGACACTTGGTGTAAATCGCGGACGAGACGCCGCGGCACCTTCAGGAAGACGCAGGATTTCCAGCGCACGTGCCCTATTGGGCAGGCGTCGTATAAAACCGCGCTCTTCAAGAGCAGTAATCAAGCGATGGATTCCGGATTTCGATTTGAGATCCAGAGCTTCTTTCATTTCCTCGAAAGATGGCGGAACGCCGTTCGCCGTCAAGCGATCCTGAATGAAGCAAAGCAGGTCGTGTTGTTTACGCGTGAGCATTGCCATGGTCCCTGTCGGATATCGACCGATACCCAGTTAATGAAAAGTCTGAAACAAACAGAGAACACCATAGATGTTCTTACTGTGTTCTGCAAGTGGTTCATGAAGAATTCCTGCGGTGAATACACGAAGTCACCCATTGTTTTGATGAGAGTAATATATTGATATAAAGTGATTTTTCGCGTTTCATCCAATGAGAATTTTTCTGTTATCTAAGAATGAAATATTATTGTTCTTAAATCAGCTACTCAAATGCATCGGACTTTGATTCCAAAATACGCTTGCTTCCATCATATTTTTCAGTGCAGTTCCCTGTTCAGAAATTGGCTAAATTCTATGGAAAAATTGCTGAAGAAAAACAGTCATGAACTGAAGGTTCATAACGCTGCGTTGGGTAGACGCGGGATCGGCGATTAGCCGTCGCTCTTGAAGACTGGCGTCCTGTCGCATGCCTTTGCCAAGGTGGTGAACGGGCCTCGTTATCGAGTCCGGATTCTCATAGATTCATAACAACCATTAGCGGCGAATTTTCATTCAACGTAATTGTGCCGGTGGTGCGAGCTGTAACAAAAACTTGTGGAGCATAATAAATATCCGGTTTCGATTTTTTTCCGGTATGAGAATTTCTGAAATAATTATCGTCAAAATTTATAATATTATTTTTTCTGTTGCCAGTAAAAAATAATTTTATTTTTCTATATTTTCAAAAGAAAGGTATAAGAAGCCGCGTAAATAGGAAAATTCATGTAATTATCCATGCCTGCGTCATTTGGTGCCTTATCAAGAACGCAGCGCTATGTTAACAAAAGAAAAATGAGAGTTGGTAACGGAAGCCATATTATCTGGAATGGAATTCCAACTAATCTAATGGGTAGATTAGTCTCAATATTGCTATGTTTCAAAAAATAATAATAAGAATCGAATCTAATGTTATTTCAGTTGAATACGAGTTTTTAATTTAATTCATAAAAACTATACTATTAATTTGTTTCTTATTGAACGGGGCAGGGCAAGGTTTGAGAAGTTAGATGAATGAGAACTTGGGGAGCGTCGTGTACTGAAATAATAGCGCTATGAAATTGCTTCCAGTCTTTTGGAGCCGGGGGATCCTCAAAACAGAATGGAGCAGGCTGATCGTTCACTCGGGGCGGAAGATCAGGTTGTTGCAAGAATGAGACGAATGAGGGCCGGTTATTAATCTTAAAATCCAGATAAAAAGAGGTTGAGATGGAATTTTTTGTAGAGCGAAATGATAGTTTTCTTTTCCTGCGCCTTAGTCCCGGCGAAGATCTCATTGAAGGTATCAAGGGAGCTTGTGCTGAAGCGGGCGTGGAATACGGAACAATAACAAGCTGCATAGGCAGCCTCAAAAAAACGTCTTACACGTTTGTAAAGGCCAACCCGGAAAACGTAACGGGCATCGCCTACAGAGATACCATTGTATCTATCGAGCCGAATGAGGTCATAAGCGGACAGGGTACGGTCGGTAAGTTCGATGGCAAGGCCGATGTTCATCTGCACGCGTTGATGTGCGACGTGAATGGTCAATTGCTCGCTGGCCACATGATGCCGGGATGCCTCGTTTGCGCGACGATGGAAATTTCTATCGCCATTGCGAGATCGGGGCGGATGGTCAGGGAATTCGATGATGTCTTGCGATTCCCATTGTTTCATTTCAAAAAGAATAACTAAAATAAATATCGTGAAGTGTTTCATATCTAAGCTGTTATAAAAAACAGTTCTCTAAAAATCTACTTTAGAGAACGTGTGATTATTTGATGGCCTGGGAGTATCGAATGTCTGCGGTTAAACCGGAAATGAAAACAGCTCTTGTGACAGGCGGAGGGCAAGGCATCGGACGTGCCATAGCATTGGCCCTTGCGCACAAGGGGATAGCTGTTGCAGTTAATGACCTCAATGAGAAGCATGCGAAAGCCGTGTGTGAAGAAATCATCGCTGGGGGCGGACAGGCTATCCCTCTTGTTGGAGATGTTTCTTCTCCCGAGGCTGTTTCAGCCATGGCCGATGATCTGTTTTCGCAATGGATGCACTTGACCGTTCTCGTCAATAACGCGGGCATCGTGCGCACAGGTACTGTTCTGGAAATAACTCCGGAAGAGTGGGATCTAGTCATGGCTGTCAATTTACGCAGCATGTTTCTGACCGCGAAGGCGGTGCTTCCGCAAATGCAGGCGGCGCGTTACGGAAAGATCGTCAATATGGCATCTGTTGCGGGTTTCGTGGGCGGTGGCTTGCTCGGAAACTCCTGCTACGCGGCGTCAAAAGCCGGTGTAATTGCCTTTACCAAGGGATTGGCTCGCGAGGGAGGAGCTTTCGGAATTCGCGCGAATGCCATTACGCCGGCACTGACAGACACCGATATGACCTCGGTCATTGCCGATGATAAGCGGGCCGCCCTTATTAACCAGATTCCGCTCGGTCGTGCTGGAAAGCCGGCAGATATAGCGAATGCCGTGGTTTTTCTGGCGTCGGAAGAATCTGATTTCATTACGGGAGATACCCTCGTTGTCGATGGAGGGTTCATGAGGCGCTAAAGCATTTTTGGTTGCTGAATATAAATCTCACATATGTGCTCACTAAAAATTCAAGAGAGGTTTGTTTGTAGGAAAGTATCAAAAAACTCAGATGAAAAGTTTATGTCTTGTAAAACCTTAGTAAAAAATAGAATAAATATTCTGGGGGCAACCTCAAGGATACGGAGATAAACATGGAACTTAGTGCAGTTAAGAAGAGTGTCGAAAAAAAGCAATAATTCATATCCTGTTTCCATTATTTATTGCTTCAATTCTAGCCTTTTTAGATCGTGTTAATATCAGTTTTGCTGCTTCTCACGTGAATCAGGATTTGGGATTTACAGCTTCCGTTTACGGAATGGGCGCAGGTATTTTCTTTGCTGGTTATGTGCTGTTCGAAGTACCTGGAGCATTGATTGCAGAACGTTGGAGCCCCAGCAAATGGATCGCCCGCATTCTGTTCACGTGGGGCGCCACATGCATGCTGATGGCTTTCATGCAAAATGAGTGGCATTTTTATATTCTGCGGTTCCTTCTCGGTGCCTGTGAGGCGAGCTTCTATCCCGTGGTCTATGCGAGCATAATTCCACGCTGGTTCACTTCCGAAACACGAGCCCGAGCTATCTCCATCACATTAACCTCACTCCTGTTCTCCGCGATCATCGGTGCGCCGCTGGCGGGATGGATGGTTGAGTTGACACCCTTTGGATTTAAAGGCTGGCAGAGCCTGTTCCTTCTCGAGGGAGGAATTACCGTTCTTTACGGCTTCGTCTTCCTGTTCGGCATCAAAGACAATCCAGCCGAAGTCTCCTGGCTGAATGATGAAGAAAAACAGTATCTCATCACGACTTTGAAAACCGAGAACGAGACTAAGGTAAAGGCAAAGCATTTCACCATCACCCAGGCGTTGCTCGACAAGAAGGTTCTCTATCTTTGCGCAACGTATTTCTTCTGGATTACCGGATTTTGGGGATTCAACTTCTGGATGCCACAGGTTCTGGCTTCGGCAACTGGCTGGAGTGCTTCCGAAGTCGGGTTTGCTGCGGTCATTCCTATGACGATTGCTCTTGTCGTCATGATCCTGCTTGGTAACTCCGCTTCTGCGAAGAAAGAATACCGCCTGCATGTTTCCCTGCCATTGGCTTTTGCATCGGTCGGCTTTTTCATTGGCGCGGCATCCAACAGCCCGGTTATCGCTTTCATCTCGGTTATCATCGTTGCCGTTGGTACTTACGCTCCTATGGGGACGTGGTGGTCCATCCCGACGACATTCCTGACAGGTGCCGCGGCGGCCGGCGCGACGGGTCTTATCAACTCTGTCGGCAATATTGGTGGCTTCCTTGGTCCTTACGCCATCGGTGTCATCAAGGACGTCACAGGAAATCACGTTTTTGCTTATTACTACCTGGCCGGATCGCTGCTTTTGAGTGCTGTCATGGTGTTCTGTCTCAAGAAATCAAAAGCGGAAGATAGTGCGTTAGCTACCAAACAGGGCGCGTGACAAGTTGTTCGAAATATAAATGTCTTTCTATGTGCGTCTCATCAACAAAACTACCAACCATAATGTTGATGAGACGCCTTTAACGCACCAATTCCTTCGGTAACGAAGAATATGAATTGTAATATGCAGAGATAGTATTTCTATTCGGAAATTGGGGCTGTTAAGAGGAGATCTGAATTGAGTAAGCAAAATACCTATCCAAAAGAGCTGATCATGGCCATGTATGAAAACATGGTCCGTGTCCGCAAGTTTGAAACCAAGGCTGCAGATTGTTTCACGAAAGGTATGCTCGCCGGTAATATCCACCTTTGCATTGGTCAGGAAGCGACTGCGGTTGGAGCAAGCCAGGCACTGGAAGCGCAGGACTTTATAACCTCGACGCACAGGGGCCACGGTCACTGCATCTGCAAGGGGCTGCGCACCGACATGGCCATGGCTGAGCTATTCGGTAAAGCTACCGGTTATTGCGGCGGAAAAGGCGGCTCCATGCACATTGCCGATGTGAGCCTGGGAATTCTGGGGGCTAACGGAATTGTTGGCGCCGGCATTCCTATCGCAACCGGGTCAGCTCTGACTTCGAAGATCAAGGGAACAAGTGAAGTTACTTTGTGCTTCTTCGGAGATTCCGCATCAAATAACGGCACTTTCCACGAGAGCATAAATATGGCGGCTGCGTGGAGCTTACCGGTTATCTTCCTTTGCGAGAACAATCGGTATGGCGTTTCCGTTCCGATCGATAGCGTAACAAATACCGACACGATCGCTGTAAGGGCGAAGGCTTATAACATTCCCGGAAAAACAGTTGATGGGAATGACGTTCTGGCTGTGTATGAAGCTGTCAAGGAAGCAGTCGCACACGCTCGTGCCGGGATGGGGCCATCGATCGTCGAATGCATGACCTATCGCCACATGGGGCATTATTGCGGAGATCCCGCATCCTATCGGCCCGCAAGCTATCTTGAAGAAGCCAAGCAGAACGATGCCATTGAGCGGTTCAGGAAATATCTGTTGTCGAGCAATGTAAGTGAGGAAGAAATTACCGCTGTCGACGAAGCAATGAGCGCCGAAATCGAAGCTGCTTTCGAGTTTGCGCAGAACTCCCCCTATCCGGATCCAAGCACTGTGGCTGATGACGTGTATTCGTTCGATAACGAGAGGAGTGTCGCAAGATGAGCAGGCAAAGTGTAAGTCAGGCCATCCGGGAAGGCATGCGCGAAGAAATGCGCCGCGACGATAACGTTATCATGATTGGTGAAGACCTCGGCGTTATGGGAAATCCTTTTGCCATTACTCTTGGCTTTCTTGAAGAATTTGGGCCAAATCGCGTTATAGAAACTCCCATCGCAGAATCCAGCTTCACAGGCATGGCGGTTGGTGCTGCTATGCGGGGAATGCGGCCGGTTGTGGAGCTGATGTACAATGATTTCATCAGCGTCGCTCTTGATCCGGTCATGAACCAGGCCGCCAAAATGCGCTACATGACCGGCGGACAGGTTACCATACCCATGGTTCTGCGTGCTCCGATGGGTGCGGGCAGGCGGAACGCCGGTCAGCATTCCCAATGTCTGGAAGCATTGTTCACGCATATTCCCGGCCTCAAGGTTGTCTGCCCGTCTAGCGCGGCTGATGCGAAAGCTCTGATCAAGTCCTCGATCCGTGACGATGATCCGGTCATCTTTCTGGAGCACAAACTGCTCTACGCCATGAAGGATGAGGTTCCAGATGAGGAAATCGTCATTCCTCTCGGGCAGGCTGCAGTCAAGCGGGAAGGCAAGGACATAACCATTCTGACATGGTCGCGTCAGGTGTTCTTCGCTCTCGAAGCCGCCGAAGAACTGGCCAAGATTGGTATAGAGGCGGAGGTCATAGACCTGCGTACGCTGGTTCCTCTCGATTGGGATACGATCAAGGCGTCAGTTTGTAAAACCAATAACGTGATGGTTGTTGAGGAGGGCGTTAAGCGGGGTGGCATCGGTGCCGAGCTCTCCGCCCAGATCGTTGAAGAGCTCTTTGACGAACTGGATGCGCCTGTCGCTCGTGTCGCTGGCATGAACGTCGTGTCGCCGTTCAGTCCGCCGCTTGAAGATGCCGTATTCCCGCATGTCGAAGACATCGTCGCCGGGGTCAAGAAAACGCTCAACTATGTTGGGTAGGAGGAAATCATGGCGACAGAAGTAAGGATGCCCCAACTCGGGCTCACGATGACGGAAGGAACCGTCGTCGGTTGGAAGAAGAATATCGGTGACACTGTGAAAGTGGAAGATGTTCTTGTCGACATCGAGACTGACAAGATCACCACCGAAGTAGCAAGTGAAGTTGAAGGCGTGTTGTTGGCAATCCGTGCACAGGAAGGCGATGAAGTCCCTGTGCAAGGCTTGTTATGCATTATTGGCAAGGCTGGGGAAGTGGTTGAGGAGGCGGCGCCCGTTGCTGCCGCTTCACAACCCGCAGCGGCCCCGGTTGCACCATCAGGGAGCCCTGTCGCGGCTGCTGCCAATGGTCAGTCAGGTGCGGCGATAACCATGTCGGGTGGGCGTGTCCGTATTTCGCCGTTGGCGAAAAAAATAGCCGCTGCCAACAACATTGACTGCGGAGACATTGCAGGGACAGGCCCTGGTGGCAGGATTGTCAGAAAAGACATCCTGTTGGTTATGAAAAATCCTCCCGCCGCTGCACCTCAGCCAGCGGCTCCGGCTCAGACTTCCTCCTTGCCACAGGAAGGCAGGAGAGAGCGCATGAGTTCCATGCGCAAGGTCGTTGCGGAACGTATGCTGAAATCTCACAGCGAAATTCCCGTCGTTACCCAGACGGTCAAGATCGATGTCACCGAGCTTTTGGAATTCCGCCAGCGGATCAACAACAACCGGGAACAGCGTTTTTCCGTGAACGATCTTGTTCTTAAGGCTGTTGCTAAATCACTTGCAGCGAATAAGCATATTCTCGTCAGCATCGATGGCTCCGACATTGTTCATCATGATAGCGTCAATATCGGCATGGCCGTTGCTCTGGATGAGGGGCTGATCGTTCCGGTTATCAAGGATGCGGACAAGATGAGTCTTGAGGCGATTTCTGCCGCTGCCAGGGATCTGGCGGGTAGGGCGCGGACGCAATCCCTGAACATGGACGAATATCAAGGCGCTACTTTCTCTGTGTCCAATTTAGGCATGTTCGGCGTGGAATCCTTCACTCCGATCATCAACCAGCCTAACGCGGCCATATTGGGAATCTGCTCTATCGAGGATGAACTGGCGTTGATGGAAGGCCAACCGGTGATGCGCAAGAAAATGCGTATTTCCATGACATATGACCACAGACTCATGGATGGTGCAGTTGCTGCCAAATTCCAGTTGGCAGTGAAGACTTTCCTTGAGCAACCGCTTGAAATTATTCTTTAATTACGAGCTCCTGTTCTCTCCCTGAAGTAGCTTCATGAACAGAAAAGCGCTTCAGAGGGGAGGGCATAGGAGCCCTACCTGACTCCGAAAATCGGGAGGGTTTGTTTGTGGCTGAAAAGAAAACCAGGGTAGCTATTATTGGTAGCGGTCCCGGCGGATATGTAGCGGCTATCAGAGCTGCGCAACTCGGTGCAGAGGTTTCTGTTATCGAAAAGGAAAAGCTGGGCGGTACCTGCCTCAATGTGGGATGCATTCCCACCAAGGCACTGCTCCATACGGCCGAGTTATATGAAGAAGCCAAAAAAGGCTCCGCTTGTGGCGTCATGGCAGAAGTGCGTCTGGATTTTGCAAAAGCTCAGGAGCACAAGGACGCCATCGTCAAGAAGCTTGTAAGCGGTGTGAAAGGCCTTATGGCTGTCAACAAGATCAAGGTCATTGCGGGTGAAGCCTCTTTCGCCAAAAAAGACACCTTGATTGTAAAAAGCAGCTCAGGCGAACAATCATTGACTTTCGATAAAGTCATCATTGCAACCGGTTCGGTACCTTCCATGCCCGGTATTCCAGGCATTGCTTCTCCACAATGTATCGATAGCACCGGTGCTTTGGAGCTTACGGAAGTGCCGAAATCCATGGTGATCGTCGGAGGCGGCGTGATCGGCATGGAAATTGCGACGCTTTATAATGCTATGGGCTGCGCGGTTACCGTCATTGAAATGGCGGATGGCATATTGCCTTCAATGGATGGCGAGCTGGCCAAAATTGTCCATGCTGAACTTGCCAAAAAAGGGGTGATTATTCATACCTCTGCCAAGGTTCTTTCCATCCAGGATGTTGGTAAGGAAGCCGTTGTTCATGTAAAAATGCCGAACGGGACCGAACAGGATTTCCCGGGTGAAAAGGTTCTCATCTCTGTTGGTCGGACAAATAATACCGCGGCTCTTAAACTCGATAAGGTGGGAATAGCTCACAATCGTGGCTGGGTGACCGTCAATAACAAGATGGAAACTAATGTTGCCGGTGTTTATGCCATTGGTGACTGCAACGGGCAGATACTTCTGGCGCATGTCGCATCTGCTCAGGGAGAGATCGCGGCGGAAAACGCATTGGGGCACCATGCCGTATTCGATGCCGCAACCAATCCTTCCTGCGTTTATACCAATCCTGAATTTGCCGGCGTCGGACTCACCGAAGAACAGGCAAAGGAAAAAGGCCTGGAATACACGGTAGGAAAATTCCCGCTCATGGCTAATGGCAGGGCACTCATCATGGATGGTGGGTATGGCATGGTCAAAGTCATCGCAAGCAAGCAATACAAGGAAATACTTGGCGTTCACATCGTCGGCCCTCGCGCAACCGATCTGATTGCCGAACCTGCTCTTGCTATCGGTCTTGAAGCTACCGTAGACGAAATAAATGCAGTCATTCATGCCCATCCAACTGTCGCTGAAGCCGTTCGGGAAGCAGCGCTCGCAGTGGACAAACGAGCAATACACATTCCAAATAGATAAGAAACAATGGACACGCCGCCGATGCCGGTGGCTTGTCCCTTCAATTTAAGGCGAACTTGACTAGACCAGAGCGGAATTCGTTACCCCGTAAATATCTTTGTGGCAGTTACGGAGAATTTCAATGGAAAACCAGAAAATCGCGGTAGTAACTGGGGGCGCAAAAGGCATAGGTGAGGCAATTGTCCGAAGGTTTGTACAGGACGGATATTTTGTTGTCGTCGCCGATATTGATCAGAATGCGGCAGAGCAATTCATTTCTTCAGATAAGGATTTGGTGGACAATGCCGCCGCTATTGGGGTGGATGTCAGCTTACAGAGCTCCGTAAGCGCATGTTTCGAAACCATTCAAAAAAAATATGATCGCTGCGATATCGTGGTCAACAGTGCGGGAATAGCCAAGACATTCCCATTTGAGAGTTTCCCCTTCGATAATTGGAACAGCACCCTCAGTGTCAATCTGACAGGTTCTTTCCTGATGGCCCAGCATGCTGTTCCATTCATGAAGCGCAACGAATGGGGCCGTATCGTTAACATCTCCTCAGTCAGCGGTATCCGGGCGGGGATGGGGCGAACAGCTTACGGAACAACGAAGGCTGCCATCAATGGTTTGACACGGCAGATGGCCATAGAGCTGGCGCCATACGGGATAACGGCAAATGCTGTCGCTCCAGGGCCTGTCGATACACCTTTGGTGAAGCAACTGCATTCGCAGGCTACCCGCGAAAGTTACAAAAGGCTTGTCCCCATGCGCCGCTACGGAAAACCTGAAGAAATAGCTGCTGCGGTATCATTTCTATGCTCCGTCGATGCTTCGTATATCACCGGCCATACCCTTCCGGTCGATGGAGGCTACGTATCTGCTGGAATTATGGAAATATAAAATGTAGATACGTTTACTTTATATGGTGTCATTGCAACTTTAATGACGTCATAATATTTGTTTCTATTTGATGGAGGTATGAAAAATACAAATGCGATGTTGGTTGTGAAAAGTAAAAATAGTTCGGTACTAGGCGCAATACGTCCCTGAAAGGAACATTTCATGATTCGTTTATCTCGCCGTCAAGTGTTAGCAACTGCTGGAACAACTTTAATAGCATCCCCATTTATTTTGAGAAACGGCGCACGTGCCGCCGAGTTCAACTATAAATACGCGAATAATCTAACAGTCACCCATCCGATGAATATTCGGGCTTTAGAAGCAGCCGATAAAATTCGCAAAGAAACCAATGGACGCTTTGAGCTCCAGGTATTTCCCAGCAGTCAGCTCGGTTCTGATACTGATACGCTGGGCCAGCTCCGTTCTGGAGCTGTCGAGTTCTTTACGATGTCTGGCTTGATTCTTTCCACACTGGTGCCGACAGCAGCTATCAACGGGGTGGGGTTTGCCTTTCCGGATTCCGATACTGTCTGGAAAGCCATGGATGGAGAGCTTGGCGTCTTCATTCGCCAGCAGATAGGCAAGGCCAATATCGTGGCGATGGACAAGATCTGGGATAATGGTTTCCGTCAGATCACCTCAAGCACCAGGCCAATTGTCACCCCGGACGATCTCAAGAACTTCAAAATTCGGGTGCCTGTCAGTCCGCTTTGGACTTCCATGTTCTCCGCATTTCAATCAGCTCCGGTGAGTATCAACTTCAACGAAGTTTATTCATCGTTGCAAACCAAAGTGGTTGAAGGGCAAGAGAATCCAATCGCTCTTGTTTCCACTTCAAAATTGTATGAAGTTCAAAAGTATTGCTCATTAACCAACCATATGTGGGACGGATTCTGGTTCCTGGCCAATCGTCGGGCCTGGGAAGCTCTGCCAGCCAACATTCGAGAGATAGTTGCCCACTATATCAATGAGGCCGGCTTGAATGAGCGTGCCGATGTTGCAAAGCTCAACAGCTCGGTAGAGAAAGAGCTTGTTGCCAACGGAATGGTATTCAATACCACCGATCCAGCCGCTTTCCGGCAAGTGCTTCGCAATGCGGGATTCTACTCCGATTGGAAGAAAAAATTCGGTGAAGAGCCATGGGCGTTGCTGGAAAAATTTGTCGGTAACCTAGCTTAAACAGGAGGGGGGCGCCATGGCAGAAAATGTAAGCGTGGCGCAGGTGGATCAACATCCACCTGTCCTTCCACGTTCACTCTGGATTGATAAATTCGACAAGGGCTTGGGAGCTCTTGTTGAATATCCGGTAGCCATCCTGGTTGTTGTTGAAGTTGTGATCCTCTTCACCAGCATCGTGATGCGTTACATCTTTCATGCTCCTCTTGTATGGGCAGACGAACTGGCATCGATTTTGTTCCTCTGGCTGGCCATGCTTGGGGCTGTCGTTGCTCTCAGGCGAAGCGAGCACATGCGAATGACTGCGCTCGTCAACATGATGAGCCCTTCAACACGTTCATTCTTCGACGTTATCTCCATCACAGCGGCATTAGCCTTCCTGTTGATGGTCATTCATCCTGCTTATGAATACGCGTACGAAGAGACTTTCATCGTTACACCCGCTTTGGAGATCACCAATGCATGGCGGGCCGCGGCGCTACCGGTAGGGATTGCTCTGATGGGAGTGTCGGGATTGATCCGTCTCTTCCGGATAGCATCCCTGAAAACCGCACTTGCAGCGATCGCTTTGGTTGGTGGGGGTGTTCTGATATTCTGGATACTCGGTCCTTCATTCAAGACACTTGGCAATCTTAACCTGCTGATTTTCTTTGTTTTTGTAGTAGCAGCGTTAGTGCTTAGCGGTGTACCCATCGCATTTTCCTTCGGCCTTGCGACATTTGCATATCTCGCTCTCAGTACGAGAGTACCAATGATCGTTGTGGTCGGGCGTATGGACGAAGGTATGTCGCATCTGATCCTGCTCGCGGTGCCATTGTTCGTATTTCTCGGGTCGCTCATTGAGATGACGGGTATGGCGCGGGCAATGGTGCAGTTCCTCGCTAGCCTTCTAGGTCATGTTCGCGGGGGGCTCTCCTATGTGTTGATCGGGGCCATGTATCTTGTTTCTGGTATTTCTGGAGCCAAAGCAGCCGACATGGCGGCTGTAGCTCCCGTCTTGTTTCCAGAAATGAAAGCGAGGGGCGCAAAGCCTGGTGATCTCATTGCATTGTTATCTGCAACTGGGGCTCAAACCGAGACCGTTCCTCCAAGTCTTGTGCTGATCACCATTGGCTCCGTTACCGGTGTTTCAATTGCTGCGTTGTTCACCGGCGGGCTTTTGCCAAGCGTCGTGCTCGGTATCATGCTGTGCTTCGTGGTGCGATATCGCTACCGGAATGAAGATCTGTCAAATGTGAAAAAGGCTACAGGTCGTCAGATCGGCAGAACATTCCTGATAGCTCTGCCTTCACTTGCGTTGCCATTTATCATTCGCATAGCGGTTGTTGAGGGTGTCGCTACCGCAACCGAAGTGTCGACTATCGGCGTTGTGTATTCAGTCGTCGCCGGTCTGTTCATCTATCGTCAGTTCGACTGGTCACGTGTCAAACCGATATTGGTGGAAACCGCCTCTCTTTCAGGCGCAATTCTGCTGATTATCGGCGCAGCGACGTCCATGGCCTGGGCGCTCACTCAATCCGGGTTTTCACGTGATCTGGCTACGATCATGTCCAATCTTCCGGGAGGCCCGATAACATTTCTAGCCGTGTCTATCGTCGCCTTCGTTATCCTGGGTAGCGTTTTGGAAGGTATACCTGCCATTGTGTTGTTTGGGCCTTTGCTCTTTCCCATCGCACAGCAGGTGGGAGTGCATGAAGTCCATTATGCCATGGTCGTGATCTTGGCCATGGGCATTGGCCTCTTCGCACCTCCATTTGGCGTCGGCTACTACGCAGCCTGCGCTATCGGTCGTGTCAATCCTGACGAGGGCATGGGGCCAATTTGGGGCTATCTTCTTGCTCTGCTTTTCGGCATCATCCTGGTTGCGGCTGTGCCGTGGATATCGATAGGCTTCCTGTAAGCACACAAAATTGAGCGGACCCGATTTCGGCCCGCTCAAAACGCCCAACATGAGCAGCCAAGCGCTCCCCAAAAAGAGCGCTCATCAGATACCGGTATTGAGCCGGCTAATGTGAAAGCATGACCGTGAAGATGTACGGCACAGGCGTTGGCACAGCTGCAATTGAGGGCTGAAAAGGCGTAATCACGCCCCGCAATCTCGACCTTCTTCTGATATCCTCCAAAACGCCTGACAGGCGACCAGTCAGGCATAGCCGGGGGAAGTGGAGGAGCCAGGTATTTGAATTCGTCGTCACCATGAACAATCGCACCGCCCAGCAAAGTCATGACGGAAGTGATGTCCTGGATAGCTTCTTCGCGAATGGAAAAGTAATCATCTGACAGGACAACAAGATCGGCAAGTTGCCCCGGCACGATCCGGCCTTTTTTATCTACCTCGTTGGAGAACCAGGTGTTTGCTGTTGTCCAAAGATGCAGGGCCTCCTCCCGGTCTAGTCGGTTGCTACTCGGATAGAGCGAGAAACCGCCAAGTGTTTTGCCTGTCACCAACCATGACAGAGAGACCCATGGGTTGTAGGATGCAACGCGGGTGGCATCCGTTCCGCCTCCGACTGGAATCCCCATATCCAGCATCCGTCGAACAGGGGGCGTTCGCTCAGCTCTCTTGTATCCATATCGTTGGACGAAATCTTCTCCCTGATATGCCATGCGGTGTTGAACTGCTATACCACCGCCGAGTTTGGCGATGCGTTCGATGTTATGATCATCGATTGTCTCAGCATGGTCGAAGAACCAGTGCAGGCCATCGAAAGGTACGTCGCGATTGACCTTCTCGAAAACATTGAGCGCGCGCGAGATCGTTTCATTGTAAGTGGCATGAAGGCGCCAAGGCCAGCGATTCTCGGCAAGAAGCCTTATCACCGACTCTAGATCGCTTTCCATATCCGGCGGCATTTCCGGGCGCTCTATACGGAAGTCTTCGAAATCTGCCGCACTGTAAACGAGCATTTCACCCGCACCGTTGTTGCGATAGAGATCATCACCCTGGCCCGGTGTGATCTGTTTGGCCCAGTTGGCAAAATCGCCCAACTCCTGTTTCGGTTTCTGGGTGAAGAGATTGTAGGCGATGCGGATCGTGAGTTCTCCGTCCCGGTGCAGGTCTTCAATAATCTGATAATCTTCAGGATAATTCTGAAAGCCTCCGCCGGCATCGATGACGCTCGTGACACCAAGCCGATTCAGCTCCCGCATGAAGTGGCGGGTTGAATTCCTCTGATATTCCGGCGGCAGCTTGGGACCTTTGGCAAGCGTTGCATAAAGAATGGCAGCATTCGGTTTGGCGATAAGAAGACCCGTGGGGTTTCCCTGAGCATTTCGGACGATCTCCCCTCCGGGCGGAGCCTGAGTGGCGTTATCGTATCCGACCGCTCGGAGCGCCGCACCGTTAAGCAATGCGCGATCATAGAGATGCAGGATGAAAACAGGAGTATTTGGCGCAATTGCGTTGATTTCATCGAGTGTCGGCAGTCGCTTCTCCGCAAACTGATGCTCTGTGAAACCTCCGATCACCCGAACCCACTGAGGTGCTGGCGTAATGTCTACCTGCTGCTTCAGCATCCGCATGGCATCCGCCAATGAGCGCACGCCATCCCATCGCAATTCCATGTTGTAGTTCAGTCCGCCACGGATGACATGCATGTGGCTGTCTATTAACCCCGGAATGACCCGGCGTCCTCTCAAGTCGATTTTCATGGCCTGGGGATTAACCAAAGCCAAGATGTCCTGGTTCGACCCCACCGCCACAAAACGACCGTCACGGATTGCGACGGCCTCGGCCTGGGGAAGCTGCCGGTCAAGGGTTGTGATCTTGCCGTTGAAAAGCATGAGATCGGGGGAGATCATTAGAGTAACCTTTAAATCGAGGAAACGCGACCGGCCAAATTTCGTGGCGATACCGGTTTGACGTTGGTTTCGCTACGTGCCCAATCGCGCTGCAACTCAAGAAAATACTGCAATGCCGCCATCGACCGGGCGGATCAGGCTTTCAGGAAAGCGAGGAGGTCTTTGTTAAGTTCATCTCTCGCGGTGTCGGCCAAGCCATGCGCACCGCCTGGATAAACCTTGAGATGAGCGCCGCTGATGAGTTCCACCGAGCGACGGGCCGCGTTATCAATCGGGACGATTTGATCGTCATCGCCATGAATGATGAGGGTAGGGATATCGAATTTTTTCAGGTCCTCTATGAAGTTCGTCTCAGAGAATGCCTTGATGCAGTCGAGTTGGTTCTTTAGCCCGCCCATCATACCCTGCAACCAGAATGCATCGCGAGTACCTTCACTGACTTTGCTGCCTTCGCGGTTCACTCCGAAAAAGGGTATCGTAATGTCCTGATAGAACTGCGAGCGGTCCTTGAGCACCCCGGCACGGATAGCGTCAAACGCCTCCAAAGGCATCCCGTTCGGACTATCGGAAGATTTTATCATCTGCGGTGGTACCGCGCTGACAAGAACGGCCTTGGCGACTCGTTTCGTGCCGTGACGACCGATATAGCGTGCAACTTCTCCGCCGCCCGTCGAGTGGCCGACGAGCATCGCATCTTCTATGTCGAGCTCTTCCAAAAGGGTTGCGAGGTCATCTGCATATGTATCCATGTCATTGCCGGAATATGTCTGGCTCGATCTTCCATGCCCTCTGCGGTCATGCGCGATGCAGCGGTAGCCGTTCAGCGCCAGAAAGCCCATCTGGCCCTCCCAGGCATCGGAACTTAAAGGCCAGCCGTGGCTGAAAACTACCGGCTGGCCGGAACCCCAGTCCTTGTAAAAGATATGCGTGCCATCGACCGTAGTGATGAAGGCCATTTACCAAACTCCCTAACGTTTATGATTTGATTGCAGTAATGGACGTCGCCGCCTGCAACTTGCAGCGGCATCATCCAACGCACGGCATCAATGGTTGTTCCTGAAAAAGCCTGAATCAATCTGTTTGCCGAAGTTGAGCCGCACCAGCGCCAGGAATTAAACACGCAGGATTTTCGTCGTTATCCGACGGAATATATATGGAAATCACGAGATAGCTTGCAGATACCGTGGGTCTGTTATCCGTAAGGGATAAATTTAAAAATTTAAATTATCGGAACGAACCGATGTTTTATCGCGATTTCAGTTTTATGCATAAACACTGTATCTGATGCGTTTCTTAAATTTACTAGAAGTAATAGCACGCGCAAGCGAAGCGTGAATCAAACATGTCCTAGTTATAAAATGTATTTTGTTTCCATGTTTGTTCTGAGTTCCTGGAAATACAACAGGGGGTTGGGTATGAATAATAGCATGTTATGGAGACGTGGTGATTGGGCCGGTTATTTCGGTCTTTTAGCAAATAATCTGACCAATCTTCTGACCATGATTGGTCTTCTTCTTTTCGTAGTAGGTTTCCCCAAAGAGATGGTTTACGGTCGAATAGCTCCGGCATTCGGCCTTGCTGTATTCGTGGCAAGCGTTTGCTACGGATATTTTGGAATTCATCTTGCCAAGAAAACCGGCAGGACGGATGTAACGGCGTTGCCTTCAGGGCCAAGTGCTCCTTCAATTTTCACTGTGACGTTTCTTGTCATTCTGCCAGTCTATCTGCAGACAAAGGACGCAGAATTCGCATTCCAGATTGCGCTTGTCTGGTGCTTCGTTGAGTCCATGATCCTGGTCGGCGGATCATTTCTTGGTGATACAATTCGTCGAATGATACCGCGTACAGTACTGCTGTCATGTCTGTCAGGTCTCGGCTTGCTGTTATTGGCGATGAACCCGATGCTGCAGGCATTTGAGACGCCTATGGTTGCATTCGCCGTCTTAATTCTGATTTTCATCAACTGGTTTGGAAAGTCCCCGCTTTTCGCCAAAATACCCACGGGATTTCTTCTTCTGGCCGTCGGTACCGGGCTTGCATGGATATTCGGCCTTCAGAATCCGACTGATATCAGGGCATCAATGGGTTCGTTCGGTTTCAATCCTCCGACAATTCATATCAGCAGCTTCCTGCAGGGGCTGCCACATGCCTTGCCATATCTGGCATCAGCAGTACCGTTGGGACTGGCTAACTACATTTTCGACCTTGAGAATATCGAAAGCGCCCATGCCGCTGGTGACGAGTACGACACCCGTTCCGTGATGCTGGCCAACGGTATGGCATCTACTCTCGGCTGCTTCTGCGGCAATCCCTTCCCGGTAACCGTTTATGTCGGTCATGCCGGCTGGAAATCGATCGGCTCAGGAATTGGCTACACGGTTGCCACCGGCCTCTCGATGCTCATCATCTCGCTTTTCGGAATCGGAGCGTTTCTTCTCGCAGTTATTCCGATGGCGGCCATCGTTCCGATCCTCATCTATATTGGTATCGTGACCGCAAATCAGGTGGTTCGTGAAACGCCGAAAAATGAAGTCCCGGTTATCTTCGTCTGCCTGTTCCCGTGGATTGCAAACTGGGCGTTGACGCTTGCGAACAACGTCATGTCGGCGGCAGGCACATCTGCGAAGGTGGTGGGTGCCGACATATTGGCTAAAAAAGGCGTCTACTATATGGGGCTTGTGCATCTCGGCAACGGTGCGCCTCTTGGAAGCATGATCTGGGGATGCATCGCGATTTTCGCGATCCTCAACCAACCCATGCGTGGAGCAGTTGCGGCAGTCGCCGGGGGCATTCTGGTGCTGTTCGGTGTTATCCATTCGCCGTCTGTCGGCTTTGCCCAGCCGGCTACGATGCAGTTCGTCTACGCTTATCTGATGATCGCAGGCATCTTCGTTCTGAAGCATTTCCTGAACGAACGAGCTTCCGCCGCAGCCTCGGCACCCGTGCGCAGCTAAACAAATCATAAAAAGGGCGCCTCGTGACGACCGGGGCGCCACTCGGAAGAGACCGGGGAGAGGAGAAAATCCCATGGATAGTCAATCTGTAAACGCTGCGCTGATTTCTGCGTGCGAACAGGGAAATCGCGCTTTGGCAGAACGGCTTTTGCGGGAAGGTGCGGGTATTGACCACAAGGATGCATCGGGACGCACCGCCCTGATGATCGCCACACAAAAAAATGATGTGGTCTTGGCGAAGTTGCTGATCGAAGCCGGAAGTGACGTTAATGCCCGGGACGTGACCCAACTGACGCCATACCTCTGTGCAGGAGCCAACGGGTTTCACGAAATTCTGAAGTTGACCATTGCCGCCGGAGCAGACATCAGAAGCGTTAATCGCTTTGGTGGAACCGCATTGCTGCCTTCCAGCGAGAAAGGATATTTAAGAACTGTCCAGATATGCCTGAATGCGGGCGTTGCGGTCAATCATGTCAATGCTTTGGGATGGTCTGCCTTGCTTGAGGCCGTCGTCCTGGGGGATGGTGGCAGGCTTTACAGCGACATTGTGGAAACGCTCGTCGGTGCCGGAGCTGACATCCATTTGACGGACAGGGATGGAAAATCCTCGCTCCAACATGCCTTTGATCTTGAACAGACGCGCGTCATAAAGATGTTTCATGGGCAAGGCATTGAGGATATTCCCGGCTGTTCGATAATCAAGGAAGCAAAAAAATCGGCAAGCGACGATCAGTATGAGAATGCTTTGCAAATAATTGATGGTGCCCTTGGGGATAATCCCAGGAATATCGATCTGATCTATTATCGCGGCTATTTTTTATCTGAATTGAAAAGGCATGAAGAGGCTGTCGCCGAGTATAAAAACGCTCTTGAAATTGATCCTGATGCAATAGAGTTCTACTTCTATACGGCCAATTGCCTGCGAGCCATGAAGAGGCCGGAGGCAGCCCTTGCAGAATATGACAAGGCCATCGCTGCGCAGCCGGATGCGATGTTCCATCGCTATCACAAATCCAATTACCTGAGAGAACTCAACCGCCATGAGGATGCAGTTGCAGAGATGGACATACTTCTCGCGCAGCAGCCTGATCGCTATGATTTTTTATTTCACAAGGCCAACAGCCTTAGAACTCTTAACAGGCATGAACAGGCAATAACAGCGATTGAAAATGCGATTTTGCATGATCCGACCAATCCGCTTTATTACCTTCACAAGATGCAATCCCTTGTTCTGTCGGGAAAGCAGGAAGAGGCGCTGATTGAGCTGGAAACAGCGATAGAGCTCGCACCTGGAAATCCCGATCTGCAATGTGAGAAAGCAAATCTGCTAGTCTCATTGAGCAAGCACCGGGAAGCAAAAGTGGCAGTCGATGTTGCGCTCGCTCTCGACAAGGCTCATCCCCGCGCTCTGGCTATGGCCGAAAGTCTCTCCAGAAGCTGAGCTTGCGTAGTACCGGACGGGCCTGTTCAACGAGGGCCGCTTGCGGGCTGGAAAATATCTGATGAAATCCTGGAGTCTCAGATGATACGAGCAATATCTGGAGATTTTAACTTTGTTCAGAAAGTGAAGAGAGAAATATTCGATGGATTCGTACATAGTATCTTTTCAAATATCATTAACATCAAGTGCTCCAGAGATGGCGAGTTATATTCGCTTGCAACAATAAAAACAGACAATGCTCCAAACACAATTATTCTTGGAAATAGTTGCTTTGAAGAAATAGATATAAAAGCAGATGACTATGTTTTTTCTTCAGGGTGCTACCTCAGAATTGGGGACAAAACGGCGATTTCCCTTGGAAAAACCGTCGAATGGGTGGGAGCGGGCGCAGGGATATCGTCTGATCCAGATCTGCTGGCCGGGAATTTGGCAATCGCGCGTGACTATCTGGGAAAGCACGGAATAGCAGGCGGTATGAAGGAGGCGTCGTGCGCCCCAGTTTTTGCGCGCGAGATGTCGCGTATGCTTCGGAGAGCCAGCACTTCTCTGCTTGAGCAACTGGCATGTGGAAATTTATCCCAGGCATTGGAACATTCAGCAGGCCTGATCGGCCTCGGTATCGGGCTTACTCCCTCGGGAGATGATTTTCTGGTTGGTCTTCTGGCTGTCATCAGTACGGAGGAAAATGCATTGCCGGTATTGAAGGAGTTTTGCAAAGGGGTTCGGGAGCGCGCGGAAAGCGCCACCAACGCCATAAGCTACATGGCAATCAAGAAGGCCTCAGAGGGCAGGGTACGGGAATCCATCGCACATCTCCTGTTCTGTCTCCGCACTGGTCCAGAGGAAAGCCTGTCTTCGGCTACTCAAGATGTTTTGGCGATAGGATCCACATCTGGAACCGACATCGCCTGTGGAATTCTTCGCGGTTTGGAGCTGATTTTAGAAATTGGAGGACAAGGTCATGGCACTCAAAGTCGTCATTAAACAAAACACCTATTTTGACTCGGTGTCGCTCATGTCTCTTTCGACCAGAGCCAACGAGATCGATGGTGTCGAGCAGGTTGTCGTTGCGATGGCGACAGAACTCAACAAGGGTGTCCTGCTAAATATCGGAATGCTGACACCAGAACTGAAAGAGGCAAAGAATGGCGATCTGATGATCGTGATCAAAGCGCCAACCGATGCCGCTTGCGAACAGGCATTCAATGAGATCGAAGCACTGTTCAAGAAGAAGGGTGGTTCCGGGGGCGCTTCCGAAGCAACCTATGCAACGATCGATTCCGCAGCCCGGTATATTGCTGACGCCAATCTGGCCATTATTTCAGTGCCGGGCGAATACGCTGCCAGAGAGGCAAGGAAGGCTCTCGAAAACAATCTTCATGTGATGATGTTCAGCGACAATGTCGACATTGATGATGAAGTAGCTTTGAAGAACTTCGCCCATGAGAAAGGATTGCTGATGATGGGGCCGGATTGCGGCACCGCAATCATTGGCAACATAGCCCTCTGCTTCGGAAATGCCGTTCGCAAGGGGAACATCGGAATTGTTGGCGCTTCCGGTACAGGCAGCCAGGAGGTCAGCGTTCGCATTCATGATTTCGGCGGCGGGATAACCCAGCTCATCGGTACCGGCGGGCGCGATCTAAGCGAGAAGGTCGGCGGTATCATGATGATCGACGGGCTGAGGGCACTTGCGTCCGACTCCGCGACCGAGGTCATCGTGCTGGTCTCGAAACCCCCGGCGAAAAGCGTCGAGCAAAAGGTTTTAGCCGAAATTGCCGGTTGCAAGAAGCCGGTCATCGTCTGCTTCCTCGGTGGAGATGAAGAAGCTGTCGTGAAAGCGGGCGGAATATTCGCAAAAACCACAAAGGAGGCAGCTCTTAAAGCGGTCATTCTCGGCGGCAAGAAAGAAGAGGAAATCAACAAGCGCGCGTTGAATCTTCCCCTGATTGAGGAAATCAAAGCCAAGCTTTCTGCAGAACAGAAATATATTCGCGGTTTGCTGTGCGGCGGCACATTATGCGATGAAATGATGATCCTCGCGAAAGAGATATTTCCAAACGTTTACAGTAACATTTCCAAAGCCGAAGCGAGCAGGCTGAAGAACCTCAATGTCAGCGTAGACCATACATTCATCGATTTCGGCGATGACGATTTCACGCGCGGCAGACCGCATCCGATGATCGATCCCTCTCTGCGTATCGAGCGGTTTGTGCAGGAGGCGAAAGACCCGTCTGTCGGTGTCATCGTGATGGACTTCATCCTGGGCTTTGGTTCTCACCAGGACCCTGTCGGGGTAATGTTGCCAGCTATTCTCGAAGCCAAGGAATTGGCCAGAAAGGAAGGCCGTCATCTCGAAATTCTTGGCTATGTGCTGGGAACGGAACTCGACTCCCCCGTATTGAGTGAGCAAACCCAAAAACTGGTTGATGCCGACGTGACAATTGCAAGCAGTTGCACGAATGCCGGTCTTCTGGCGCGCGGCTTTGTGGAAAAGGGAATATAGTCATGAACCGGATCAACGAACTGTTTCAGAAGGTCAACGTCATTAACGTTGGAATCGAGTTCTTTAAGGATGACATCAATAAACAGGGGGCGAGTGCGACGCATCTCGACTGGAAACCGCCGGGAGGGGGGAAACCGGAAATCATTGCAGCCCTTGATGCTCTCGCCCGACCCGCTATCGCGGACAAGATCGAGAGTGCGAACAAGGAAGCTCTTGAAAGGATTATCAAGTCTCATCCTGTGCTGATCGGCTTTGAGCAGGCCATTAACGTCGTTCCAGGGATGACAAAGAAAACGATCCTCCATGCCGGACCTCCGATCTCGTGGGATCGTATGTGTGGCGCGATGAAGGGCGCGGTAACCGGTGCGCTCGTCTTCGAAGGTCTGGCCAGGAATATAGAAGAAGCCGCTGAACTTGCTGGTTCCGGAGAAATAATATTCTCCCCGTGCCATGAGCACGATTGTGTGGGGTCAATGGCAGGTGTGACATCTGCTTCGATGTTCATGCACATCGTCAAGAATAAGACTTACGGCAATATCGCCTACACCAATCTCAGCGAGCAGATGGCGAAAATCCTGCGGATGGGCGCCAACGACGAGAGTGTTATCGCCCGCCTCAACTGGATGCGGGATGTCTTTGGCCCGATCCTCAGAGATGCAATGAAAATCGCTGGAGAGATTGATCTCAGGCTTCTTCTCTCGCAGGCTCTTCACATGGGTGACGAGTGTCATAATCGTAACAATGCGGGAACAGCCCTGCTCATCCAGGCCCTGACGCCGTTTATTCTGGAGACTTCGTTCACGACTGAGGAAAAGCGGCAGGTGTTCGATTTCGTCGCCAGCAGTGATTATTTCTCCGGTCCTACCTGGATGGCCTTGTGCAAATGCGCCATGGATGCAGCCCATGGAATTCCGCATAGCACAATTGTTACAACCATGTGCCGCAACGGGGTGGAGTTTGGTATTCGCATCAGTGGAATGCCCGGAAATACCTGGTTCACTGGACCAGCCCAGAGAGTCGTCGGCCCGCTATTCGCCGGATACAAACCGGAAGATTCCGGTTTGGATATCGGAGACAGCGCTATTACTGAGACCTACGGCATTGGCGGCTTTGCGATGGCGACTGCACCCGCCATAGTCGCGCTTGTCGGCGGTACGATTGAGGAGGCTATCGGCTTTTCTGTCAGGGTGACCGAGATCACCTCCGACGAGAATCCCAATGTCACAATTCCTCTGTTGAACTTCAGAGGCATAGCTACCGGGGTCGACATCCGGAAAGTCATACAGACAGGAATCCTGCCAGTCATCAACACAGCGATTGCGCATAAGGATGCAGGCATCGGAATGATCGGCGCAGGCATTACCTATCCGCCTGCAGACTGTTTTGAGAAAGCCCTGCTTGCTCTTTCCGAACGACAGTAAGCGCGCTTTCCACTCTGGTCATATGCCGCATGGTGCAGGGCTCCCGTGCGGCATCCAATATTGCGATATCTGGGGAGTTCAGACATCTGTGCCGTCATCGCTGTCGCGCGGTAATGGGTTGCAATCTCGAAATGGAGCGCTGACAGATGAAAATATGCAATAGAATATCGAGATTGTAAGCGGGCAACGGCTGGAAGAAAGGTGACGTCGCTATTGGAAGAGAGTGGACTTGAACAGTTTGACGTAAACGATACGCTTCAGGTCTCTTCACCACCTCATGAGGGGGAGCCAATGAGTCAGTTAAAAGTCGCCGATCTGCTTCAGTTGGCTACCCTCAAAAAGGCACGGCTGGTGTGCGGCGAGGGGGGAATAAACAACCTGATTTCCGGGATCAACATCATTGAAGCCCCGGACATCGCCGATTGGGTGCAAGGCGGTGATGTTCTTCTGACGAATTTGTACTCAGCCGATAAACTACGTCCTCTGGACAAATTCATTGAAAAAATGGCGCAGAAGAAATTGAGTGCGCTCATTATAAAGGTTGGCCTGTTCGTAAAAGAAATTCCTTCCGAGATAATTGAATCTGCAAAGAGATATGATCTACCGGTTATCGAGATACCGAAAGACGTCTTGTATCGAGATATCGCGTTATCAATTTCTGAGCACTTGCTTAACGAGAAAATAAATATTCTCGAAAGATTTAAAGAAATAAATGATTATTTTATAAATATTTCTCTTGAAACCATGATTTCTATAGAATTATAAGTTCCCTTGAGTCATTCATTGGAAATCCGGTTGTTCTGTATGATAAGAATTTTCAATGTTTATTCAGTACAAATAGTAGCTTAAATAAGTTTACACCAAGCAAACGCTCTGTGGAGGAACTTCCTTATTATGCGCAGGAAGTGACCTTTCCCGATTTTGATGAAAGGTTATATAGGCAATTTATATTTCCGATAAAAGTCTCGAATGATGTTAAATTATACCTTGTAATAAACAAGATATACAAAGAAATTGCAGAGTTGCAGTTTATAGCTATTGAAAGTGCGATTAATTCTTTGGCACTCGATTTTATAAAACAACGAGCTGTTATTGAGGTCGAAAAGCAATTCAGAAGCGATTTGATAACCGATCTTCTAAGCGGGAAAAAATTATCCATTGAGGATGTCTATAGAAGAGCGAATCTCCTTCAATGGGATTTAAGAAGAAAATATGCTGTCGTAGTCTTTAATATTGTTCCAATGGAAGGAAAGCTGAGAAATGTTAAAATAATAAATAAGGGTTCATATGATTTCTTATATGAGATAGTTAATATGTTTACATTGAATCTCCCGATTCAACAGCAGGATGATCGTCTTATCATGCTATGGGATGTTTCTTCCTATACCGGAAAAGACTGGGAATGGCACCTGAAGCAAAAGCTTTTCAATTTACAGACTGCATGGCGTGCCAAGGAGAAAGGCTTGACCGTTCATGCCGGGGTTGGAGGTATCGCCGAAACCGTTATCGATATTGCCCGCAGCTATCGCGAAGCGCAGGATGCCCTTGAAATCAAGCATGCAATCGTGCTGGAGGGAGACTTTATCCTATTCTCTGAAATCGGCATTTTCAGAATGCTCTGTCAATACGCTGATCGGTCTCAACTTGAGGAATTCGTTCCCGCGTCTCTTAAGAAGCTATTGTCTGTGAAAGCTGCAATACGCGATGATCTCCTTAAAACACTATCTATATATTTGAAAAATAGGCATAATATTATTGAAACTTCCAGGAATTTAGGCGTTCACCATAAGACGGTAGCCTATCGGATAGAAAAAATAAAAACCGTATCAGGGATGAATTTTGAAGATTACGAAGAAATGCTGATGGTTCAGATAGGTTTCAAAATCCTGACAATGCTGGACTCCGAAGTCAAAAACTATATGTAAGCTCAAGTTAAATTAGCATTCCTATATATTCAGTTGCGTATTATCCGCTTGAGATAATTTTAAAAAATAAACTTATCCTAACTCTCCGAAGCTGAAATGTATGTCCGAATTATACAATGTCACCGTTCCTTGCAGATAACCGAATAACGCTAAGGCGTTGAAATAAAGGGTGGCATCATGCAAACGGTCAACAATAACTTATCCCGTCGCAAATTCATCAATGGTATTGGCATTGCGGGTCTATCCCTGAGCGCGGCGGCGCCTGCGGTAGCTGGTCCTTCCCCGGTAAAAGCCGTTTCTCAAGGGGCTGACAAGGCAGCGGCACCGGGCGGGTCATATTACATTCAGAATGTTCGGCTGGAACGCGAATTTGTTCGTGAGGGAAGCGAGATCGTCGGCACCTCGACTGAATTGAAAACCTTGCGTATCGATAATCACATCATCGGTGCGATCCTGCCGAACGATGCCAAATTACCGGATGACAAGTTATCTGGTTTCGATGCTGGAGGCCTCCTGCTTTTACCCACGTTCCGGGATGTCCACATTCATCTCGATAAAACGTTTTATGGCGGCCCGTGGCGTGCTGTAAGGCCGAATCCCAAAGGGGTTTTCGACAGGATAGCGGAAGAGCAGGTTATTCTTCCGAAGCTGCTGCCCACGGCCGAAGAGCGTAGCGAAAAGCTGATTGCATTGCTGCAGAAGCACGGATCGACCTTTGCCCGCAGCCATTGCAACATCGATCCGGTCGTCGGTCTGAAAAACCTTGAACACCTTCTGAATGCTCTTTCCCGCCGAAAAGATACTTTCTCCTATGAAATCGTAGCTTTCCCCCAGCACGGGCTACTCCTGTCCAATGTGGAAGGACTGATGCGAGAAGCGATGAAAATGGGCGTCAACTATGTCGGCGGTCTTGATCCGACAGTGGTTGATGGCAATATGGAGAAATCCCTTGATACGATGGTCCAGATCGCCGTGGACAGTAAAACCGGTGTCGATATTCACCTTCACGAAGGGGGAGAAACGGGTCTCAAGGCAGTCCGCTATCTGATGAAGGCCACGGAAGATGCCGGCTTGCAGGGCAAGATGACCATCAGCCACGCCTTTTCATTGGCTTCTCTATCACCCGAGGAGGGCAGGGAAATGTTCTCCCGCATGGCCGATCTTGGAATCACCATTGCAACGTCCGTACCGATGGGCAATGGCGTGATGCCGATTCCTTTGCTTCAGAAATGCGGCGTCAATGTCGTGTGTGGCACGGACAGTGTTATCGATCATTGGTCTCCGTTCGGTTCGGGGGATATTCTCGAGAAGTCCAAGATTGCCGCGCAGCTCTATCGCTGGATGGATGAGCACGGCCTTTCCCGTGCTTTAGGATTGGCAACCGGTGGCATTACTCCACTGAACACAAAGGGAGAGCAGGTATGGCCAAAAACCGGTGACGTGGCCAGCTTCAATCTGGTTGATGCGAGTTGCTCTGCGGAAGCAGTTGCACGCCTGCCAAACCGTATAGCCGTTTTGCATCGCGGCAAGGTCGCGGCAGGTGCACTCGGAGCCAGGGCATAAGCAACCCCGCTTCAGATACTCGGTACCTGATGCCTGAAAGCTGAAAAGCGCTTTCAGGCATTTCTTCTCATGAGCCGGAAACTGGCGCGGTAAACGACCAATGCGTTTGAGCAATCTTCCAGCTCTCTCCGGAGCGGCGATACACTTCCGTGCAATTCCAGCGCATCACTGATCCTTCGCTTTTCCCGTAGGAATTGAAACGAAACGTAAGCACTGCCGCTTCGCCAATCTCCTGAACGAGCGGATCGATTATTTCAAAGCGTGGAGAGAATATCTTCCCGCGAATGCTTTCGTAATATTCGCTCAATGCGCCGAGGCCGTTTATTCGTTCGGGCAGGAAAGGGTCGAAATAGACGACATCCGGCAGCGACAACTCCAGAAAGCCCGAGGGGTCTCCCTGGCACCAGCGCTCAAGCGCCACAGTTTCGAGAGCAATGATGGCGTGGCTGTTCGACACTCAAAGATACCGGCTTAACCTGATGATATCGCAGGGCTCTCCTGCTTTTGCTGCAATAGCGTGCGGCTTTCTCACAATCAGGGCATTCGAGAGTGCAAGCGCCGACAGGAGAGATGAATCCTGCATGGCGAGAGGAGTCGCGATCAGATGTCCCTCGGCATCGAGCCCCAACACGGCCCGGAGATTATCCTGCCGGTCACCGTTGGCATCAAGATCGGCGCCGAGCCTGCACGTCTCGAGCGGCAACTGGCCAGCGTCTCGCGCACCGAGCAGGGCCCGGATTGCGGGGACAGCGAATAATATGCCAGTGATGAAGGCGGATACAGGGTTACCGGGCAATCCGAAAAGAAGCATATCTTCGAGGCGACCGAACATCAGCGGTTTACCCGGGCGAACAGCAACTTTCCAGAAGTCCAGTGTCATACCTTCGCGGATAAGAGCGGGCTGGACCAGATCGTGATCACCGACAGAGACGCCGCCCATTGTGATAAGCATATCGACCTTGAGAGCGCGAGCTTTGGCAAAAGCTTCCGCTAAGGCCTCATAGCTGTCACCGGCAACTCCGAGATCAATCGCTTCCCCGCCTGCGTTCTCGACAATTCCTTTCAGGGAGTAAGTATTTGAAGAAAAAATCTGGTCCGGACGACATGGAGAGCCAGGCTGAACCAGCTCATCTCCCGTTGCCAGGATCGCGACACGCGGTTTGCGCCGCACGGTCACAATGTCCGCTCCCATTGCAGCTGCAAGCGCTAGGCGCCGGGCGTCAAGCTGCATCCCGGACGATAGCAAAGTCTGACCTTCGGAAAAGTCAATTCCAGCATCGCGGATATGGCGTTTGTCGGGAAAAAACCGGTCTATGGAGACAGTATCTCCCAATGCCGTGGTGTCCTCCTGAATAACCACCGTATCGGCATCGTCAGGTACAGGAGCTCCGGTGAAAATCCGTACAGCTTCCCCTGTCGCGATGCTGCCGTCATAGCTGCGGCCAGCTGCGCTTTCACCTATAACCTTGAATGTTCGCGGCAGATCATTCAGGTCGCGGGAACGCACCGCATAACCATCCATCGCCGATGCGCGGAATGGAGGCTGGGTTCTCAATGCGGAGATATCCTGCGCCAGAACGCGATTGAAGCATTCAGCCAAAGCAAGCCGTTCTTCGCCAACGACAGACCCGACACCCGAAACAATACGCGCCAGAGCCTGATCGACAGAGAGTAAAGCCTTCTGCTTCATGACGCCTCATAGCTCCCCGATTTTCCGCCTGCTTTTCGCAAAAGGCGAATACCTTCAATGCGCATAGACCGATCTGCGGCCTTGACCATGTCGTATATCGTCAAACAGGCAACTGACACGGCTGTCAGCGCTTCCATTTCCACGCCGGTTCTCCCGGAAACCCGCGCTTCAGCAGTGATCCGGATACCGGGAAGAGCATCGTCCAGCATGCACTCGACACCAACTTTGTCGAGGGCCAACTGGTGGCAGAGCGGGATCAGTTCATGGGTTCGCTTCGCCGCCATGATCCCCGCCAGTCTGGCGGTACCGATTACATCGCCCTTCTTGGCATTGCCGAGCCTGATGAGCTCAAGCGTCTCCGGCAGCATGACCACTGCTCCTTCGGCAACCGCAACACGAGCAGTTATTTCTTTAGCGGAAACATCAACCATATCCGCAGCGCCGGAGCTATCGATGTGCGTCAGTTTCGTCATGGGATCAAGAGGTTCCGAACAGGAGTTCATTAGTTGCTTTAGCAACGTCGCTCTGTCGCATCAAACTTTCTCCAACAAGGAAAGTATGAATGCCGCTCAATGCCAGTCGCTGAATATCAGAATGGGTAAAAATGCCACTTTCCGCGACAATGATACGATCATCAGGAACCAAAGGCGCCAAAGTCTCACTAACTTCAAGAGACACTTCGAAAGTGCGCAGATCGCGGTTATTAATCCCGATCAGCTTCGTGCCAAGGGGCAGGGCTCTTTCGAGTTCTTCCTTCGAATGGACCTCGACCAGAACATCCATATTCAGGTCGTGCGCCGTTTCCACCAGCAATCGCGCTTCGTCATCCTTGAGGCTGGCCATGATCACCAGAATACAGTCTGCCCCCCAGCTTCGCGCCTCGAAAACCTGATAGGGATCAAATAGAAAATCCTTCCTCAGGGCAGGCAGGGAACAAACGGCTCTGGCAGCGGTGAGATATTCCGGCATTCCCTGAAAGGAGGGGGTATCCGTCAGGATAGAAAGGCAGGAAGCTCCACCATCCTCGTAGCTCCTGGCAAGGGAGGGAGGATCAAAATCCTGGCGAATGAGACCTTTCGATGGGCTCGCCTTTTTGATTTCCGCTATCAGCGCCGGACGGCCCTCGGCGATATGCCTTTCGATCTGGGCTGAGAAGCCCCTTGTGGGAGCGGCTGCACGCGCCATTTCCGCAATTCGTTTTTCAGGTACGGCCACCTTGGCGGCAGCTATCTCCTTACGCTTGTAGCCTTCAATTTTCTTGAGAATATTATTCATGACACGGCATTCGAGACAGTTATGAGGCGTTCGAGAATGGCTAGAGCGTCACCATCATCCAGTGCCTTCTCAGCCATTGCGACACCTTCGATCAGATCAGGGACTTTGCCCGCAACAACCAGAGCGCCCGCTGCATTCAGCACGGCAACGTCTCGATAGGCGGTTTTCTTGCCGTTCAGAACATCACGTAGTGCTTGAGCGTTATATTCGGGATCGCCGCCTTTCAGTTCGTCAAGTGTCACCTGCTTCAGCCCGACATCAGCGGGAGAAACTGAAAATCGCCTGAACTCACCATCTTCAAGGGCGACAATATGCGTTGGTCCTGTCGTAGTCATCTCGTCGAGACCATCGGATCCATGGACCATCCAGACGCGTTCTGACCCAAGATCCTTTAGAACGCGGGCCAGAGGCTCCAGCCATATATCGGAAGGAACGCCGATAAGGTGGCGCCTGACACCTGCGGGATTGGCGAGCGGCCCCAATAAATTGAACAGCGTTCTGGTACCAAGCTCAACCCGTGCGGCAGCAACATGGCGCATCGACGCATGGTGATTTTGGGCGAACATAAAACACAAGCCGGTTTCATCCAGGCAATGCTTCACACCCTCCGGAGATAAGCCCATGCCAACCCCGAGGGAAATCAGCACGTCCGCTGCGCCGGATTTCGATGAGGCGGCGCGATTGCCATGTTTGGCAACCGGAACACCGCAGGCGGATACGATCATCGCAGCCAGTGTGGAGATGTTGTAGGAGCCGGAATGGTCTCCGCCGGTACCGACGATGTCGATGGCGCCTTGCGGAGCTATTACCTTCACCATTCTGTCGCGCATGGCCGTAACAGCCCCGACAATTTCGTCAATCACCTCTCCACGGACACGAAGCGCCATCAGAAATCCGCCGGCCTGTGCCGGGGTGACTTCACCGGAGAGGAGGGCGTCGAATGCCGCTCGGGATTCGTCCCGTGTCAAAGCCGCTCCGGTTGCAACCTTTGCGAGGTATGGTTTGAAAGATTCCATGTTGTCTCACCTTACGCCGTCTTGCGCTTCATTCCACTCCGCAGCAAGGGCGAAGAAGTTCCGCATGATTGTGGTGCCGTGTTCGGAAAGAATGCTTTCCGGATGAAATTGAACGCCGTGGATCGGGAGTGTCCTGTGCGATAGGGCCATGATCAATCCATCGGATGTTTCCGCGGTGATTATCAGGTCTTCAGGACACCCCGCCCGATCAATGATAAGCGAATGGTAACGCGTGGCCTTCAAAGGGCCGTTGATGCCCCTGAAAATGGTCTGCCCCCGGTGCTCCACTTCTGAAACCTTGCCATGCATAGGCACAGGTGCGCGAATGACTGATCCGCCAAAAACCTGACCGATGGCCTGGAGACCAAGACAGACACCAAAAATCGGAATCGTCTGCCCTGCCTTCCTCACCAGATCAAGACAGATACCAGCCTCGTTTGGCGTGCAGGGTCCGGGTGAGAGAACAATCACGTCAGGCCTGGCATTAATCACGTCCTCGCTGGTGAGGGCATCGTTCCTGACGACATCAACCTCACTGACGAGTGGCCCGATCAGGTGCACAAGATTCCATGTAAAGGAATCGTAATTGTCGATAACGAGAACTCGGGCCATGGATCATCCGCCAATGCTGGCATTTCTGTGCTGTTTCGAACTCGTTTCCAGATTTGCTCCCCCGATGACCACCGGTCAAGAGAGGCTGCCAGGAAAATAAATTCACTGCCCGAACTGGGCGCGACTTGCATATTGAACGGCCTCTTCGGCTGCTCTGAAAAGCGCTTTTGCCTTGTTTATACATTCCTGCTGTTCGGAAGCAGGATCAGAATCATACACGATGCCTGCACCGGCCTGAACATACATGCGCCCATCTTTGACGACAGCAGTCCTCAGAACGATGCAGGTATCCATTTCGCCGTTGGCACCGAAATAGCCTATGCAACCGGCATAAACGCCACGCTTGTCCTTCTCCAGTTCGTCGATAATCTCCATAGCCCGAACCTTCGGTGCCCCTGAAACCGTGCCGGCAGGAAAGCCTCCCTGAAGCGCATCGAGCGCATCGTGTTTGGCGGCGAGATCACCTTCCACATTAGACACGATGTGCATCACCTGGCTGTAATATTCCAGGAAAAAGCTATCGGTGACCTTGACGGAGCCGATTTCGGCAACCCGCCCGACATCATTGCGGCCGAGGTCCAGCAGCATCAGATGTTCTGCCCGTTCCTTGGGATCAGCCAGCAGGCTGTCGGCATTTGCCCTGTCCTCGCTGGCGGTAACGCCCCTCGGCCGAGTTCCGGCGATGGGTCGTATGGTTACCTTCCCGTCACGGACTCGCACGAGAATTTCGGGACTGGAACAAACGATCTGAAAGGATTCAAAATCGAGGTAACATAAGAATGGGGCAGGATTCACCCGACGCAACGAGCGATATAAAGAAAAGGCAGGCAACGGGAAATCGGTTTCGAAACGCTGCGAAAGTACGACCTGGAAAACATCGCCGGCACGCACGTATTCCTTGGCACGGTCAACCATGCCTGCGTATTCATCCGGCGTGGTATTCGACACCGGAGGGGCAAAATCCAGGCTGCCTTTGGTCCTGTCAGAAAAGGACAATGGCTCTTCCAGAGCACGGGCGACTTTATCGAGGCGTTCGCTTGCCCGCTCATAAGCGACGGAAGCAGAAATGCCGGCAACAGGTCTAACCGGAGTTATCAGAGATATCTCATCCTTGATCGCATCGAACACCACCATGATGGTGGGGCGAATTAGGATAGCATCCGGAACCTGAAGAACATCGCGATTAGGCTCTGGCAGACGCTCCATTTGCCGAACCATGTCATATCCGAGATATCCGAACAGCCCGGCTGCCATTGGTGGGAAATCATCGGAGAGGGGCAAACTGCTTTCGGCAATCAATGATCGCAGGGAAGTTAGAGGGTGATTTGCCTCCTCAGCGAAACGAGTTTTATCCGTCAGAGCGTTTCGATTGATCTCCGTCTTGCCGTCCTGGGAGCGCCAAATCAAATCCGGTTCAAGACCAATCATTGAGTACCGGCCGCGTACCGCACCACCTTCCACGGATTCAAGCAGGAAGGCGGCACCTTCGCGACCCTGTCGCAACTTAAGAAAGGCAGCGACAGGGGTCAGCAAATCGCCAACCAGAGTTGTTCTAAGAACGGAAGGCTTTCCCTTTGTATAGCCTTTCGAAAAAACCTCGAAATTCGGCGTAATCATCTAATGCCTCAATTATCTCCACCGAGTACGCGATTGATCGCCTGTTGACTGACGGTTACCCCGATATCTGTCTGCGCACGGCTGATGTACTCGATCAAGAGATCATAACCGATGGCATTCGCCAACTGGTCGTTCATTTGCTTGAGCTGAGAAGCGTCTGATGTCGCCGCAGGCACCGTTGCGTTCGTCACGATGAAGACGATACGTTTATCTCCCTGGGCAACGCTTGCTGCTTTACCGACTGGAGTGGCGAACAGCCGTGCAATACCTTCCTGACCAAAATCGGCGTTAGCTTGATTGCGTCCGAGCCTCTGAAGCTGCTTTGGCTCAAGTTTCAACTCAGCTGCGACCTTGTTCAGGTCATCGGCATTGGTAATGCGCTCAACCTGTTTCGCAGCAACGTCAGCAAGACGCGAAGCAATTTCGTTCTGACGCCATATCTGGGTTACCTGATCGGAAACTTCCTCAAGGGTGCGGTCGCGTGCAGGAATGACATTGGTTACCTGAAACCAGACATATCCGCCATCTGCACTTCGCAGAGTGTCGTTATCGACGCCGATATCCGAGGCAAAAACCGCAGGTACCAGCCGTTCATTGTCGGGAAGACCTGCAACAGCGTTGCCTTCTGTATCCCTCCCATTGCGATCTACCGCCTTGATCTGAATGAGCTGTAGATTCTTTTCCTTCGCAATATCACCAAGCGGGCGGGCATTGGCCCACATATCCTCAATGTCATCACGCAGGCGGTCTGTCTGTGCCTGAGCTCTTTCGGCTGCGATGCTTGCCTTGATCTCCGGCGCAACGTCCTCGAAACTTTTGAAGCCGCTGGTATCGATTCCCGTTACACGGAGAAGAGCGAAACCGAAGCGGCTCTGAACAGGATCGCTGACCTTGTCCTTCTGCAGGGCGAATGCGGCATCCGCTATCTTTTGATCGAGAAACTCTCTCTTCGACAGGTTACCTATCGCCAAGGCTTCCGGAGCTAAATTACGTTCGGTCGCAAGGGCCTCGAAAGATACCTTGTTCGCATTCAGCCGATCGAGAGCGTCCTGGGCGTCCTTCTCTGACGGGAAGACGATTTGCTGCACGACACGCCGCTCTTCGGATGCAAACCGGGTGGTTTTGAGCTGCTCATAAACCTTGCGAGCATCGTCGTCGGATATATCTTCTGTTTTGACAAAATTCGAAGGCGAGATAGTCAGCGCTTCAAAGGAGCGGAATTCCGGAGCGCGGAACTGCGTCTTGTTTTCTTGATAGACAGCGTTGAGCTGTTCAGCGGTAGGAGCTGGCAGGGCATCGATATTGGCTTCTGTCAGAATGAAATAAGAAGCGTCCCGATATTCCGATGCCGCACGAAGCGCCACTTCCTGTAACGCCTTCGGTGCTGCCAATCCTGTAGACAATGTCGTTGCAAGTTGGCTGCGTAGCAGAGCGGCGCGCTGTTCGCGCACAAAATCGGCTTCGCTCATCTCCGCTGATCGCAGATAAGTATCGAATGCGGCGCGGTTGAAGCCACCGCTCTGTGACTGAAAGGCTGGCAGCGAGAAAATGAACTGGCGTACCATTTCATCGGATGCAGCCAGGCCGAGTTCACGTGCGCGTTCATCGAGAGCCGCTTCCGCAACCAGTCTCCCGGTGACCTGTGCTTCGAGATTCATTGCGCGGGCTTCTGACGGGCTTAGAGGCTTTTGCAGCGCCCGCTCCAGTTGCCGTGTCTGGAGACGGTAGGCAGATTGATACTGGTAGATCGAGACATCAGTCTTGCCGACCCTGATCGCCGTTGTCTGTGGCGCTCCACCGAGAAAACCGCTGATTCCCCAGAACCCGAAACTCACGATCAGCAATCCGAACATTATCGTTATAATGATTCGACCGAATATGTTCTGTTGGGCTTTGCGCAAACCTTCAAGCATTGTCATTCCGCTTCTTAAAACCGTACCAGAAGGCGGATACCCTATTGTTGGGCCAGAAGGAAGAGCGAGAGAGTTGAAAGATGGCTCATCTCTCTGCTACTTCGCGTAAGAAGACGCCTCTTTGGGTGTTAGCAGGAGAAGATCATGAGCACGCTTTCCCCTCGACCTCTGGTTGCAGGAAACTGGAAAATGAATGGTTTGCGGTCATCCGCGAAGGAACTGGCCGGGATACAGCAGGGCTACACCGCTGAACTAAAGGCGAAAGTCGACCTTCTCGTTTGCCCACCGGCAACCCTTCTGCATAATTTTTCGCTTGCGTGCGTGGGATCACGTGTCGCAATCGGTGCTCAGGATTGTCACGCGAAGCAATCCGGCGCCTTTACGGGCGATCTCGCCGCAGAGATGATTGCCGACAGTGGTGCAGGCTATGTCATCGTTGGCCATTCGGAGCGCCGCCAGTATCATCGTGAGCGCGATTCTGACGTAGCAGAGAAAGCCGCAGCTGCGCATCGGACCGGACTGGTAGCCATTGTCTGTGTCGGAGAAACCCGCGAAGAGCATGAAGCCGGCCGGACCCTTGCAGTCGTTCGCAAACAGCTCAAAGCGTCAATTCCAGAAGGCTCCAATGATAGCAATCTGGTTATCGCTTACGAGCCTGTCTGGGCTATCGGCACGGGATTGACTCCTACCGTCAGGGATGTCGAGGAAGTCCACGCGCTTATCCGTGGCGATCTGCGCCGTATCGTTGGCAGGCATGCATTCGAACTGGTTCGTATTCTCTACGGTGGTTCGGTCAAGCCTTCCAACGCCAAAGAGTTGCTTGGCATTGCAAATGTTGATGGGGCGCTTGTCGGAGGAGCCAGCCTTGTGGCATCCGATTTCCTGGGAATAGCCGGAGCCTACCTCTAAGGGGGAGGAGAACAGGAACTCGGGAGTAAGACATCACTTTCTGTTCCTTCCTTTTCATTCTGCCTTTGATCCTTTGCGAAGCCTGTGCTAGAGGCATTCCCAATGCAATCAGACACGAAGCGGCTGGATCGGATTATCCGGCCGCTTAAGGTATTTGGATTTTCATGACTACGCTTCAAACGGTCATTATCGTTATTCATCTGGTCATCGTTCTGGCGTTGATTTGCGTCGTTTTGCTGCAACGCTCGGAAGGCGGATTAGGCCTTGGCGGGGGCGGCGGTGTTTCCGGCTTCATGACCGGACGCGGCCAAAAAAACGCGCTGACCCGGACGACGGCCATTCTGGCTGCCGGTTTTTTCGCAACCAGCCTTCTTCTAACGATTCTTGCCGGCCATGGCAGCGCGCCTAAATCCATCCTGGGCAATGGTGCCGGAGAAGGTGGCAATGTTCTCGAGCAATTGCAGAACCTGCAGGGTGGCGAAAGCAAGCCTGTGGAAAGTGCGCCGCCGGCGGAACCGGTTGCACCGGCAGTGCCACGGTCCCAGTAAGGACCGGAGTATAGTTAGGCGATTTCATGAAGGGCCGTTCTTCGGCCCTTCCTTTTGTGGATGATTCGTCGGCGCTCGCCTTAGCCTTTGGCGAATCATTTTTTTTACTTTACGGATTTAGGTCCATGACGCGGTACGTTTTTATCACCGGCGGCGTGGTGTCTTCGCTCGGCAAAGGTCTGGCTTCGGCCGCCTTGGGAGCGCTTCTCCAGGCGCGCGGCTATAAGGTTCGGCTCTGTAAGCTGGATCCTTATCTCAACGTTGATCCGGGCACGATGAGCCCGTATGAACATGGCGAATGCTTTGTAACCGACGATGGGGCGGAAACCGACCTTGATCTCGGCCATTACGAGCGCTTCACGGGGCGGCCCTGCACCAGGGGCGACAACATCACGACTGGCCGCATCTACCTTGATATCATTACCAAGGAGCGACGTGGCGACTATCTGGGGGCAACCATTCAGGTCATCCCCCATGTCACCAATGCCATCAAGGAATTCGTGCTCGCCAATAATGACGGGTTCGATTTTGTTCTGGTAGAGATTGGCGGCACAGTCGGTGACATCGAGGGGCTGCCGTTCTTCGAGGCCATCCGTCAGCTCGGTCAGCAGCTTGAGCGTGATCAGTGCGTCTATGTGCACTTGACCCTTTTGCCGTTCATTCCCTCTGCGGGCGAGTTGAAAACCAAACCGACCCAACATTCGGTGGCAGAGCTTCGCTCCATCGGTATTCAACCGGATGTTCTGCTATGCCGCACAGACAGGCCGATTCCCTCTGAGGAACGGCGCAAGCTCGGCTTGTTCTGTAATGTACGCGAAAGCGCCGTGGTTGAGGCACGGGACGCCCGTTCAATTTACGATGTACCGCTCGCTTATCACGAGAAGGGGCTTGATCGGGAAGTGCTTGCCGCTTTCGGCATAAAAGACGCAAAAGAACCGGATCTCTCTCGCTGGCAAAGCATTTCGGAGCGCGTGGCCAATCCCGAGGGTGAAGTAACAATCGCTATTGTCGGGAAGTACACCGGCCTCAAGGATGCTTACAAATCCTTGATCGAGGCCCTGACCCACGGTGGTATCGCCAACAAGGTCAAAGTCAATTTGAAATGGGTTGAAAGCGAGCTGCTCGAAACCGAGGAGCCTGCGTCGCATCTCAGTGATGTTGACGGCATTCTGGTTCCCGGAGGTTTTGGTCAGCGTGGCGCCGAAGGCAAGATACTGGCGGCAAAATTCGCCAGAGAACGCAAGATTCCCTATTTTGGAATTTGCTTCGGTATGCAGATGGCGGTGGTTGAGGCAAGCCGTTCACTCGCAGGAGTGGCAGCAGCCAATTCATCTGAGTTCGGCCCAACCCCTGAACCGGTTGTCGGTTTGCTGACGGAGTGGTTGCAGGGCAATGAACTGCAGAAGCGCCAGCTTGACGGTGACCTTGGCGGAACCATGCGTCTTGGTGCCTATAAGGCATCTTTGACCAAGGGTAGCAAGGTCGCTCAGATTTATGGTGCGCTCGATATTTCCGAGCGCCATCGCCATCGCTATGAAGTCAATATGGCCTACCGCGAACGTCTTGAGCAGAATGGCTTGAAGTTCTCAGGACTTTCTCCGGATGGCCTGTTGCCGGAAATCGTCGAGATCGAAAATCACCCCTGGTTCATCGGCGTCCAGTTCCATCCGGAATTGAAATCCCGGCCCTTTGCTCCGCATCCTCTGTTCAGCAGCTTCATTGCTGCGGCAGTGGAGCAGAATCGACTGGTTTGAACCATGTCGCGGAAAGACCGAAATCGGTTTTTTCGCGATAATCTTGTCGTGACGTGTAACGACTACGTCCCTGTTCCTCATGAATAGAGAGAGATCATGGCTGAGTGGATGATCGGATTTACAAACTTCCTGCTTCTGTTCTCCATCGCGCTGGTGCTGGTCGCTCTCTATCTGTTCGTTTACACCCTTGCCACGGCCCATAATGAAATCCAGCTTATCCGTCGCAACAATGTCTCTGCTGCGGTCGCTCTGGGGTTGAGCCTGATAGGTTTTGCCCTGCCTCTGGCAAGCGCCATTGTCCACGCGGAGGTGATACTTGATTGCATAATATGGGGTCTGGTGGCCCTTGCGGTACAGATATTGGTGTATTGGCTTGTGCGTCTGCTGGTGCCAAATCTTTCCCAGCGGATCGCCGCAAATGAGCTTGCTCCAGCTCTCTTCGTCGGAGCAGCCTCTCTTGCTGCCGGTATCATCAACTCGGCGGCGATGATTTTCGATTGAACTGTTGTCTTCGAAGCAGCACCGAACGCCCAATAGCTGCCATCATGGCGGATTAGTTCTGCCAAGGCATTTCAATTATTTGTTCAGCAAGGGTCTTCCATGTCCAACAGTTCAACTGGCAAACAGCACATTGTTAATGTCGGCTCGGTCCGCTTCGGCAATAACTTGCCGCTGGCGCTTATCGCCGGCCCCTGTGCCATGGAAAGCCGGGACCATGCCCTGGAAATGGCATCCGCACTGAAAGAGATTTCAAGTAAGCTCGGGATTGGTCTGGTTTACAAATCCTCCTTCGATAAGGCTAACAGAACCTCCGGATCCAGTGCTCGGGGCATCGGCATAACCAAGGCGATGGAGATATTTGCCGAAATCAAGGAAAAATTCGCTTTCCCGCTGATCACCGACGTGCATGAGAACGATCAGTGTGCCGAGGTTGCGAAAGTTGTCGACGTTCTGCAAATTCCCGCCTTCCTCTGCCGCCAGACAGATCTCCTTCTGGCTGCTGCGAAAACTGGAAAAGCCATCAATGTTAAGAAGGGGCAATTTCTCGCTCCCTGGGATATGGCAAATGTCGCGGAGAAGATCAGGAGCGCAGGCAATCCTGATGTGATGCTCTGCGAACGGGGCGCTTCTTTCGGCTACAACACATTGGTGAGCGACATGCGTTCCCTGCCAATTATGGCGGAAACCGGTGCTCCGGTGATCTTCGACGCTACCCATTCGGTTCAACAGCCGGGAGGGAAGGGTTCCACTTCCGGTGGACAGCGTGAGTTCGTTCCGGTTCTCGCCCGCGCAGCAGTTGCTGTCGGCGTCGCAGGGGTGTTCATTGAAACTCATCAGGACCCTGACACTGCCCCTTCCGATGGCCCGAATATGATTCCGCTGCGTGAGCTGGAGGGCCTGCTGCGCCAGCTTATGGCATTTGATACCCTTGCCAAGGTCTGAACGGCTGGTCTTGGGATAGTATGCCAAATACCTGATCGCCCTGTACAAGCTTGTTGCTATATGCTGGAATGATGCTCCAGCGATTTTCTTTGTTCTGAGTATTGCTACAGGGATGAAACAAGAAGCGTTCGTGTGGGATACTCCTGGGTTTGGTGATGTATAAGTGGCTTGAACGCCGGATTGATCCGTTCGCGGATTTTGATCCTGCAGAGATGCCTCCCGACAGCGTCAGCGCTTTCACCTGGCACTATCTGAAGCCGGTTCGCTTCTGGCTGGGCGTTGCCCTCGCGTTGTCTATCGGCGGCGGAATTATTGAATCCGGAATCTATATTCTGGTCGGTTGGTTCGTGGATCTCATGACCAATTACCAACCTCAAGAGATAGCGGATCAGTATGGTGGCATGCTTATTGCCGCGGGAATTGTGGTTCTCGTGCTGCGCCCGATCATCTTCTTTTGTCATGAGGCGATTCTCAGCATTATTCTTGCCCCTCAGACTGTCGCACTTATCCGCTGGCGGGCCCACCTCTATACATTGCGACACGCGCTTGGTTACTTTCAGGCCGATTTTGCGGGAAGGTTGGCCAATCGCATTCTTCAGGCAGGGCACGCCATCCGCGATATCGCCGTGATGATGCTGGAATGCGTGGTTTATGTCGGCGTGTTCGCAGTCACGGCTCTTGTCATGTTTGCGCGCATAAGTGTCTGGCTTATGCTGCCTATGGCATTGTGGATCGTTTTCTTCGTCATTCTGATGTGGTTTTTTCTACCCCGCGCCAAAGAACGCTCGCTCGCGGTCGCGGATGCCCGCTCGGTCTTGAGCGGTCGCATTGTTGATAGCTATACGAACATCCTCACCGTCAAACTGTTTGCACGTGGCGAGCATGAGCAATCGGCTGTGCGACGTGCTATGGAAAGCGTTATTCAGACTTCGCAGTATCTGGTCCGACTTATCGTCAGCGTCGACGGCATTCTTCTGATCATGAACAGCGCCTTGCTGGTCGCTACCGCAGCTTTCTCATTCGTCTTGTGGGGGCGGGGACTGATGACACCGGGCGAGGGGGCTGCCGGCCTTGCTCTGGTGCTGCGCATTCTCGCGATGTCCGGCTGGGTCATGTACACCATGCGTTCCATCTTCGATCAGATAGGAATGATCCAGGAGAGCATGCACACTATCGCCAAGCCTCACGCGCTCATTGATCATAACGAGGCTGTCGAACTCAGCGTGAATCAGGGGCTGATAGAATTCAAGGACGTCTCGTTTGATTATGGTCTCAATCGAGATGTCATTCACCAACTCAACCTGACAGTGCGACCTGGAGAAAAGGTTGGTCTTGTGGGGCGCTCGGGCGCTGGAAAGTCAACCATAGTTTCGCTTCTGCTGCGCCTGCATGACATTGAGAAAGGCCGTATTCTCATAGACGGGCAGGATATCGCGACAGTTACTCAGGACAGCCTGAGGCGCCAGATTGCGGTCGTGACGCAGGATACATCGCTTCTGCACAGATCCGTGCGTGATAACATTGCCTATGGCCGCCCCGATGCCAGCGATGCAGAAATCATTCGGGCGGCCAGGATGGCTCATGCGGAAACATTTATCTCCGAGTTGGAAGATCATATGGGGCGGAAGGCTTACGATGCCCGCGTTGGCGAACGGGGCGTGAAGCTGTCTGGGGGGCAACGGCAACGCATAGCAATTGCCCGTGTCATCTTGAAAAACGCGCCTATCCTTGTTCTGGACGAAGCGACTTCGGCGCTCGATTCAGAAATCGAAGTTGCCATTCAGGATGCACTGGAAACGCTGATGGCAGGCAAGACCGTTATCGCGATCGCCCACAGACTATCCACTATCGCTGCGCTCGATCGTCTCATAGTGCTCGATGCCGGCGAGATTGCGGAGGAGGGGACGCATGCGGAGCTGCTGGAGCGTTGCGGCATATATGCCAAACTCTGGCAGCATCAATCCGGTGGCTTCCTCGGGGTCTGACACCAGGCTCAGGAAACACGTCTTTCTTGATGTGCGCATCCCTTATTCTGACATAAAAACAACACGAACGACCGGGATTCTCCCGTCGCTTCCGACAAAATACCGGTTGCGAACAAAACCATAACTGACGGGCAGAACTCCATGAGAACAAGACTTGCTTTGAGCCTTGCAATATCGACATTGCTTTTCAGCGGATCGGCTTTTGCCGGAACGATGTGTACCCTGATAACCGATGCCGGCGCCAACAAAGTCATAAAACAGGAGGGGGAATGTGATCAGCGCCTCAGTCCTGCCTCGACATTCAAGATTGCCTTGAGTCTCATGGGGTTTGACTCCGGCTTTCTGGTTGACACGAAATTACCGGCGCTCCCTTTCCATGAGGGCTATGTCGCTTCAATTGCCTCCTGGAGAAATACGACGGATCCGACGAGCTGGATGAAAAACTCAGTCGTGTGGTATTCGCAACGCCTGACAGAATGGCTCGGCACAGATCGTTTTCAGCGTTACGTCACTGAATTCAAATATGGAAACCAGGACATCTCGGGAGATAAGGGCAAAGATAATGGATTAACCAACTCCTGGTTAAGTTCGTCTCTAAAGATATCTCCACAGGAGCAAACAACCTTTTTGAGGCAGATCATTCATCGTCAGTTGAAAGTATCTCCGCAGGCATACGACATGACAGATGAAATCCTCAAAGTCGGAACTCTTCCCGATGGCTGGGAGATTCGCGGAAAAACCGGTTCAGGCAATGCCCTTAAAGCAGATGGCACCCGTGATCCGGACAGGCAGTTAGGGTGGTTCGTGGGCTGGGCGAAGAAAGCCGATAAAACAGTGATTTTTGTTCGCAACATTCAGGATGACAAGAAACAGGACTCTTTCGCCAGTATCCGCGCGAGGGAGTCCATGATGGCTGACTTGCCTGCGATCCTCAGCAATCAATAATTGCAGCGTCTGACACTCGGTGAAATGAGCTTGGGAAGCCCGAAGCTCATTTCATCGAAAATCTCAACCACGTCCGCGATAGGTGGAAATGCCCGGTTCTGGCAGCCATGTGTTTTCCGGCAATTTTCCAGTTTGCCAGAAAACATCGATCGGGATACCTCCTCTGGGATACCAGTACCCTCCTATTCGAAGAAACCGCGGCGCCAGCAGCTCGACGAGCTTCTTGCCGATGGCAACCGTGCAGTCCTCGTGGAATGCTCCGTGATTGCGAAAACTCGTCAGATAGAGTTTCAACGCCTTTGATTCGACCAGCCATTGATCAGGCACATAATCGATCAGCAGAGTCGCGAAATCTGGCTGGCCTGTTACCGGGCAGATCGATGTAAATTCGGGGCATGTGAATCGCGTCACATAATTGACATCCGGGTGAGGATTGGGAACGCGATCCAGTCTGGCTTTCTCTGGAGATTGCGGAATTTCGCTTGGTTGCCCAAGCTGGAGCTTGTTATCAGGCATTTTTCATCTCATTCTTTAACCTGGGAAGGAGCATGTCGTCAGGTAGCTCCTTCTAAACATATTTATCAGGCAATTACGCGCCTTGAACCGGCTTACCCAGTGGTTGGTTATTCACCTCTAGATCAAGTCAATCTTGCGGTGTTTGACCACTGGTCCTTGCTCCTGTCATCATTTCGGTCAATAAGCCATGTGATATTTTTTCTTCGTGACCGACGTCACGTTTTTTCTCTGAGGAGTGGTCCCCATGACAGCAATTGTCGATATTGTCGCCCGCCAAATTCTGGATAGTCGTGGGAATCCCACGGTTGAGGTCGATGTCGTTCTCGAAGACGGTTCGTTGGGCCGCGCCGCTGTGCCGTCAGGCGCTTCAACCGGCACTCATGAAGCAGTAGAACTGCGTGATGGCGATAAGAAGGTTTATCTCGGCAAAGGTGTCCTGAAGGCGGTAGATGCTGTCAATGCTGACATCCTTGAAGCCATTGGCGGCATGGATGCCGAAGATCAGATCGCTATTGACGAGACCATGATCGAACTTGATGGCACCCCCAACAAGGCTCGCCTTGGCGCCAATGCCATCCTCGGCGTCTCGCTTGCCGTTGCCAAAGCTGCTGCTGATGCCTCGGCATTGCCTCTTTACCGTTATGTCGGTGGAACCCAGGCGCGCGTGCTGCCGGTCCCGATGATGAACATCATCAATGGCGGTGCTCACGCTGACAACCCGATCGACTTCCAGGAGTTCATGGTTCTGCCGGTCGGCGCCGATTCCATTGCGGAAGCAGTGCGTATGGGTTCGGAAATTTTCCACACCCTCAAGAAGGCTCTCCATGACGCCGGCCACAACACCAATGTCGGTGATGAGGGCGGTTTTGCTCCTAATCTGCCTTCCGCGGAAGCAGCGCTCGACTTCATCATGAAGTCGATTGAGAAGGCTGGGTACAAGCCGGGCAACGACGTCTTCATCGGTCTTGATTGTGCAGCAACTGAGTTCTTCAAGAAGGGCGTTTATCAGTACGAAGGCGAAGGCAAGAGCCGTTCAAGCAAGGAGCAGGCCGAATATCTCGCCAAGCTGGTCGCGTCTTATCCGATCGCCACCATCGAAGACGGCATGTCCGAGGACGATTGGGAAGGCTGGAGGATCGTTACCGAGCTGATCGGCAAGAAATGCCAGCTTGTTGGTGATGATCTGTTCGTGACCAATGTCGAGCGCCTGTCTCAGGGTATTGAAATGGGCGTCGCCAATTCTCTTCTGGTCAAGGTCAACCAGATCGGTACGCTGACCGAGACGCTGGCAGCTGTCGATATGGCTCACCGCGCCGGCTATACGGCAGTAATGTCTCACCGTTCGGGCGAGACTGAAGATTCAACCATTGCCGACCTCGCTGTCGCCACCAATTGCGGCCAGATCAAAACCGGTTCGCTTGCCCGGTCCGACCGGTTGGCCAAGTACAACCAGTTGATCCGTATCGAGGAAGAGCTTGGCCCACAGGCAATTTATGCCGGTCGCGAAGCATTGAAGGCTCTTCGCTGAGTTCTTGATTAATGTTGCGCTCATTGAGCGCAACATACTCCAAGAAAAAAAGCCCCGCACTTTTCAGCGCGGGGCTTTTTCCATGCTCGACTGAGACTATTGGGGGGCTCTCAGCGCGAGCATTCCCCAGGCGTCAGCGGGGGAGGCGACTGCCCGGTTAGCTTCCTTGCTCAGACGCACGGCGCGCTCGACAAACTCGGCATTCGACTTGGCCAGGCGGTCCTTGGCGTAGAGCACATTATCTTCCATCCCGACCCGGATATTGCCGCCGAGCGCCAGTGCCGCCAGCTGGATCGGCATGTGGCCGCGACCGATGCCGATCGCCGACCATTGCGTGCCTTCCGGCAGCAGGCTCTTCAGGTAAACAAGGTTCTCAACCGTCGCCGTCGTGCCGCCCGGCGCACCGAGTACGAACTGGTAATAGGGCGGCGGTGCGATGAAACCCTTCTTGAGATAGTAGAGCGAGTTGTA
>Ga0153996_1000035_pt1 | contig 98252 bp, 85 predicted proteins | sample TSNC080MetaG_FD_104728 | JGI IMG/M metagenome (GOLD analysis project Ga0153996, IMG submission 104728) | Attine ant fungus gardens microbial communities from North Carolina, USA - TSNC080 MetaG | ecosystem: Host-associated > Fungi > Mycelium > Unclassified | place: USA: North Carolina, Lumber... | reverse complement strand
TGGGGTGAGATCGGCGCCGGAGTGTCGGGGCAGGTGTCGGAGAATGTCTCGCTGTTTGCGACAGCAGCCTACAACCGCTCCCTCGACAACAAGGGTCGCGAGGCCTGGAACGGCAGGCTCGGTATCACCGTAAAATGGTGAGCTCAATTCCTGGCTGATTATTGATAATGCTTGCAACGCCGCCCATCGGGCGGCGTTTGCTCTCTTCAAAGGCGTGTCTTGCGAGAGGAGGAACAGCGGTCTTTCGATATGCTACTTCAGTGCCTGCAATTCCACTATTCAATGCTGCACCATGTCCTGATAAATTCGGCCTTTTCTCACCAATTTTACCGTAGAATCCCGTGTTTCACGTGAAACACTTTTGCTGGGCCATATTTTCTCTTTGTTTTGAAGTATTTCTCATCAGGCATCATTTGAGAAATCCATCCAAGGCCCTTTTTTCACCGCAACCGAATTTTTTCAGTTCAAAAACAGAACTTTTATTTTGTTCGTTAGCCATAATTATTTCTACGACTCCGCACCCTTACAATTCATGCAGTTGTTTCCGATATAGGTTAAGTCGGCAAACAGGGCCGGTTTAATTTCAGGAGGTTTCTGGTGGATGTCATAGGGTTGTTGAGTGATCCTCACATGTGGGGAGCGCTCATTTCGTTGACAGCTCTCGAGATCGTTCTCGGAATAGACAATGTTGTTTTCATTTCGATTCTCGTTTCACGTCTTCCCGAAAGCCAGGCAAGACAGGCGCGTCAGATCGGCCTTGCGCTGGCTCTGATATTCCGAATTGTGCTGTTGTTCCTGCTCACCTGGATCATGGGGTTGACCACTCCAGTGCTTGAGTTCGGGAAATTTGCCTTCTCATGGCGCGATCTCATTCTGCTGTCTGGCGGTCTTTTCCTGATCGCCAAGGCGATCCATGAAATCCATGGGGTCATAGAGCACGATCACGAGGCGATGGCGGCGACATCGGCAAAATCCGCCTTTGCGATGGTCGTGTTCCAGGTGATTGTTATCGACCTGGTCTTTTCCGTCGATTCCATCATCACTGCGGTCGGTATGGCCGAGGATATTTCCGTGATGATTGCCGCGGTCATGATCGCGGTTGCGGTCATGTATCTCGCGTCAGGCCCGGTCTCGGACTTCATCAGCCGCCATCCGACAACCAAGATGCTGGCGCTCGCCTTTCTCATCCTGATCGGTGTGGCGCTGGTGGCTGATGGTTTCGGCGTCCATATTCCACGCGGTTACGTTTATTCCTCAATGGCTTTTGCGGCTGTGGTGGAGTTCTTCAATGTTGCGGCCTCCCGCAGGAGGCGGCTGCGTGAAGCTGCCAGAAAGACTGAAGGCGAATGACTACAAAAAGGCCTCACACATTGTCGAGGCCTTTTTTAATGGGGAAATAATAAGATTAGCGAAGATAAAGATAAAAAAAAGCGTGGCCATAAAAGACCACGCTTGAAAGGTGCCGGCCCGTGGGGGCAGAAATAGGCCGGTTGATCTGATAACGCCGAATTATTCGGTTGGTTCCATGGTTTCTGAATTTTTTTGATGCCATGCATTTTCCTTCTGACGCGCATCAATCGTGGTTGCGATGGTTACCAGATGACTGGCCACCTTTACGTCCGGCCTCTGAAGCTAACCCGCGATCCTGAGAAAAAGACCGCTTTTCTGCCGGTACACTGCGTCCGCCTTTGCTGGCGATAGCTCTTTGCCGATCTGCGTCCATCGATGCGAAACCGCGTTTGGATGTAGCGTTCCCTGTGACCATCTTGGTTCCTCCTTTTTGGGTGCCCGAATCAACAACATTTCTCAAATTCGATGGTTCCGCCTAAGGTTAAGATTGGAGACGGATTCCGGGGCGACGTTGGCGCGGCAAAAAAAGAGGGAACAAGCTTTTTTGAGTAAACTAAGGGTTTCTGGTTTTTCTGGCCTGGCTGGAAAACGGGTGCTAGAACTTTATGGGAACGACGGTAGCCAGTTGCAAAAACGGGCTGAAATCACAGGGGATGTTCATGGCTGCGTATGACGACAACAATATCTTCGCTCGTATCCTCAGGGGCGAAATCCCGTCCCACAAGGTTTATGAGACCGACACTGTCCTCGCATTCCTGGATGTCATGCCTCAATCGGACGGGCATACGCTTGTCGTCCCCAAGAAGGCCAAGGCGCGCAACCTGCTCGACGCCGATCCGGAAACCCTGGCGGATCTCATCAAGACGGTCCAGCATGTCGCCGTGGGTGTCCAGAAGGCATTCGGTGCGGAAGGATTGCTTATTCAACAATTTAACGAGGCCGTTGCCGGGCAGACCGTGTTCCACCTACATTTCCACATCGTCCCTCGTAAGGAAGGTGCGACATTGCGTGGACACGGTGCTGCCATGGAGAAACCGGAGATTCTGGCAGCCAACGCCGAAAAACTGCGACAGGTTTTGAATGGCTGATTCCTGAAAGGGAAGAGTGCTTCCATTCAGCGGTCATACGAGTTCGCGCCACCTTATGACAGTCTTCTCGTAAGAAGTATCTTGTTTCTTCATATCCCGGAAGGCAACGGAGAGCATCAGCTTGATTCGATTGAGCTGGTTTACTTCCGATGCCCCGGGGTCGTAATCGATTGCTGTGATATTGGCGTGGGGATAATGGTCCTTCAAAGCCTTTATCGCGCCTTTTCCGGTAATATGATTGGGCAGGCAACCAAATGGCTGCATACAGACGATGTTATTTGCCCCCTGTTCAATCAGTTCCACCATCTCTGCGGTCAACAGCCATCCTTCCCCGTTCTGGTTACCACGTGACAGGATGGGCGCGGCTCCGAAAGCCAGTTGGTCGATAGTGTAGGGCACATGAAAACGGCGACTTCGCGCCAGGGCCTTGCGGGCATCCATGTGGTAAAGAGCCATTGCCTTGATAGCGGCATTACCGGCTAGCGCCGCTAATCTGCCCTTGGACAGGTACTTGTTGTTATATTCATAGTCGTAGGCACAGAAATATAGAAATTCCATCAATCCCGGAACAACGGCTTCTCCGCCCTCTTTCTCGATAGTACGAGCGAGGTCATTATTGGCCGTGGGATGAAACTTCACCAGAATTTCACCGACTAATCCAACTCTTGGCTTTCTGGTCTCGACCAGGTTGAGAGCATCGAAATCGGCAACCAGATCGTAGACATTGCGCCGGAAGCTTTTTAGATCACCACGGCTTACAGCTTTCTTGCAGCGCTCGACCCATGATTGGTACAGCGCTTCCGCCGAACCCGGGATTTTCTCGTATGGGCGGGTTCGGTAAAGGGTCTGCATGAGCAGGTCGCCATAAACCACCGCCATCATCAGCCGATGGATCAACGGTAGACTGAGCTTGAAACCGTTACCTTTTTCCATTCCGACCGCGTTGAAGGAGACAACGGGGATTTCCGAAAAACCGCTATCGTACAGAGCTTTACGCAGGTAGCTGATGTAGTTCGTTGCCCTGCATCCTCCGCCTGTCTGGGATATCATGACAGCGGTCTTCTGCAGATCGTATTCGCCGGATTTCAATGCCTCGATGATCTGCCCGATGACAATGATGGCCGGATAACAGGCATCGTTGTTCACATACCGCAAGCCCTCATCAATCGTCGCAGGGGTAACGCTTTCAAGAATCTTCAACCGATAGCCGACAGCCCTAGCTGCAGTCTCGAAAAACTGGAAATGCATCGGGGACATCTGTGGAACGAGGATCGTGTAATCGCCCTTCATTGATCTGGTGATGCCTGGAGGTCGGTATTTCGGTGTTTGAATAAGGGGAGCACTGTCAACGTTTCGCTCATCAAGCGCTGCTTTCAGCGAGCGGATGCGGATACGCGCGGCGCCGAGATTGTTACCTTCATCGATCTTGATGCTCGTATAAATTTTTCCCTTCTGCTCGATGATGTCCTGAACCTGATCGACAACAATTGAATCCAGGCCACAGCCGAACGAGTTGAGGTGAATGACTTCCAGCTTTTTGCTATCGGAGACATATGCCGCTGCCCGGTATAATCTTGCGTGGTAGGTCCACTGATCGACGACCCGCAATGGCTCTTTCAGATTTCCAAGGTGGGCGATTGCGTCCTCGGTCAAAACGGCCATGCCAAGCGACGTGATGACCTGCGGGATGCCGTGGTGAATCTCCGGGTCTACGTGGTAGGGGCGGCCAGCCAGAACGATGCCGCGTTTTCCGGTTTGTTGAAGATATTCAAGCGTCTCAAGACCTTTTCGTTGTATATCTTCCCGGAAACGGTCCTGCTCCGCCCATCCTTCGTTCAGGGCTTGGCGGATTTCTGGTGGTGGGATGCCGAACGGGGCGAAAACCTCTATCAGCCGCTTCTCCAGTTTTCTTCTATTCTCTAGAGACAGAAATGGCTCGACAAGAGTGACCTTCTCTTCCTTGAGCAGGTCAATATTGTTGCGGATCAGTTCGGGATAGGAGGCGACTATCGGGCAGTTGAAGTTGTCGTCACTATCGTCGAATTCCTTCTGCTCGAAGGGTACGCATGGATAGAAGATGGTTTTGATGCCCTGTCGTACAAGATCGATGACATGGCCGTGGGCGAGCTTGGCGGGATAACAGATCGAGTCGGATGGCAGAGTATCGAGCCCTTGTTCCATCAATGCCTTTGTCGATGGAGACGACAGGACCACACGAAAACCCAGCCTGGTCAGGAAGGTGAACCAGAGCGGATAATTCTCGAACATATTTAACACGCGCGGAATGCCGATCTCGCCGCGGGGCCCCTCATCGAGGGGGATGTAATTGAACAGACGCTCATATTTATAGTCGAAGAGATCAGGGAGATCGTTGGGCACGGCCTTCTTTCCAAGTCCCCGCTCACAGCGATTTCCCGTTATGAATTTTCTACCGTCCGAGAATCTGTTGACCGTCATCGCACAACTGTTTGCACACTGACCGCATCGCACCATCGAGTTTCTGACCGAGAAATTACGCAATGCTTTCGGACATAGCATGCTGGTTTGTCCGATGCCCTGATGACGTTCCTTCGCTATGATCGCGGCGCCGAAGGCTCCCATCAACCCGGCAATGTCGGGACGCACCGCCTCGCGGCCCGAGATCAGTTCAAATGCGCGAAGCACCGCATCATTGTAGAAAGTCCCTCCCTGCACGATGATTTTTCGGCCCAATTCTTCCGGATTCTTGATCTTGATGACCTTGATGAGAGCGTTCTTGACAACCGCGTAGGACAGGCCAGCCGAAATATCAGCGACTGAAGCGCCTTCCTTCTGCGCCTGTTTGACGCTTGAGTTCATGAATACCGTGCATCTGGAGCCGAGATCGGCAGGCGCGCGTGAATCCAGTGCGGCTTTCGCAAAGGTTTCTATCGGCAGTTTTACGGATTGCGCGAATGTTTCGATAAAGGAACCGCAGCCTGATGAACACGCTTCGTTCAAAAGGATATTATCGACGACGCCTCCCTTGATGCGGATGCATTTCATGTCCTGACCGCCGATATCGAGGATGAAATCGACGCCTGGCAGGAAGTGATTGGCAGCCTTGTAATGCGCTATCGTTTCGACTTCCGAAGAATCTATTTTGTATGCTTCCCGGATCAATGCTTCGCCATAACCCGTGACCGATGAAGCGGTGACGGTCAGGCCTTCCGGCAGAGAATGATAAATCTCCTCCAGTATCGAAGCGACGATGCGTAAGGGCTCTCCTTCGTTGCTTCCGTAAAAAGTGTAGAGCAATTCGTTATTTTCACCGATCAGCGCTGCTTTCGTCGTGGTCGATCCGCCATCGATGCCGAGGAAGACCTGCCCGCGATATGTTTGAAGGTCGGTACGCGTCAGGCTGGCCTTGGCGTGCCGTTCATCAAAGGCGGCGCGTTCTTCGGCTGTGGTGAAGAGTGGACGAAGGGTGGGAATTTCCTGCTGCCGTTGACCCTCGTCCAGTTTTGCAAATGCGCTGATAATATCTTCAAAAGGAACGGCCTTATCGGGGTGGCCGTTCATCGCCGCGCCAAGGGCGACGAAGAGTTCGCTATCGGTTGTCTCCACCACCTCGTTTTCGGAAAGTTGCAGGATTTCAATGAAGCGCTTTTTCAATTCCGGCAGGAAATTCAGGGGGCCGCCGAGAAATGCCACCTTGCCCTTGATCTTGCGCCCGCATGCCAGCCCGCTGATTGTCTGGTGAGCAACAGCCTGAAAAATTGAAAGGGCGATATCTTCGCGAGGAACACCCTCATTCAGCAGGGGCTGCACATCGGTTTTGGCAAACACACCACAGCGTGCAGCTATCGGATAAATGTTTTTGGCGCCCTTTGCCAACGTGTCCAGCCCAACTGCGTCCGTTCTCAGCAGGGCCGCCATCTGGTCGATGAAAGCACCGGTACCGCCTGCGCATGAGCCATTCATCCGCTGCTCTATTCCGTTGGTGAAGAATGTAATTTTCGCGTCTTCACCACCCAGTTCAATCGATACGTCGGTGTCAGGAACAAAAACCTCGACAGCTTTCGTGCAGGCGATGACCTCCTGGACGAATGGGCAGCCGATGATTTCCGCTACGCCCATACCGCCGGAGCCGGTGACAACGACGATAACCGGAGACCGGATATCGATAACGCCTTTTTGGCATAACTCGCTGATGCAGCGGGAAACGGTGTGTCTGACTTCAGAGAAATGGCGGGTGTAAAGTTTATAAAGGGATTGTTTTTCCTTATTCAGAACAACGATCTTGACGGTTGTGGAACCTATGTCGATGCCAATGCGCAGTGCGTTGAGCATGCGTCACGCCTCCAAAGAAGGTGCTCGTGGAATGGTTTGACGTATGGCTTTCCATAAAAACACTTGCTGACAATCCGCTAACTGCCTGAAGTGCTATATCTTAAATTGGAAAAAAAATATTTCAAGGAACGCATTAGTGCGGCATTTTTGCTTTTCTATAACACCTACAACAAGCATATTTCCCGGGATCTGAATTTTTAAACTGTTTATCTCCCGGCCTTATCAGAAGTTTCGTATTTTTATTCATTTTCATCCAGAATTTATGTTTGGTTTCAAATTTTGACCGGGAATTGTTAGTTCACTATAATTCTTATTAAAATTTATAGACGCTGACAGGAGAACGGTCTTGACCGGATGAGGAGTTCCATCAGGAACGAAAAAGGGAGTGGTGCGTTTAAGCCATTCCGTTATCGAGGATTTGCATGGCGTCACGATCATTTTGGAAGGGCTATCTCAAACTCTCCCTCGTAACCTGCTCCGTGGCAATGACACCGGCCACCACGGAGAACGAGAAGGTGCGGTTTCATACCCTGAACCGCAAAACCGGTAACAGGGTTGTCAGCCAATATGTCGATATGGTGACAGGCAAACCGGTTAATGAAGAGGATGAAGTGAAGGGCTATCCGTGGAGCGATGAGGAATACGTTGTTCTGGAGGAAGATGAATTACAGGCCATCAGCCTTGAAAGTACCCACACAATTGATATCGACGTATTTGTTCCCGCCGCTACCATTGACTGGATATGGTATGAAAAGCCGCATTATCTGATGCCGGATGATCAGGTTGGCGAGGAGGCGTTTGCAGTCATACGTGAGGCCATGGCATCGACGGGAACCGTCGGTATCTCCCGGTTGGTGATGTATCGCCGCGAGCGGGCTGTCATGCTGGAGCCGCGTGGCAAGGGCATCGTGCTGTGGACGTTGCGCTATGGCGATGAAGTGAGAGATGCCGGCGATTATTTCGGGATGTCTGGCGAAACAGAAATTGATCCGAAACTTATGGAGCTGATCGGCGCGCTCATAGATGAGCGTACCAGACCCTGGGACCCCAAAATGGTTGATGATCCGGTTCAGGATCGATTGCTGGATATCATTGCATCAAAGAAAAAGGGAAGACGACCTGCCACCAGAATCGCCAAGGCAGATGCGGACGCATCAAGCAATGTCATCAACATAATGGATGCGCTTCGAAAAAGTATTTCCGCCGATAAGACGAAGCGCAGTTAGGCAGTCTTACGCTGGCGTGTTTTTTTGAATTCCAGTGGAACAGCGGCATTGCGAAAATCTGCCCAGGGGTCCATTTGCAGCGATGAGAGCCTTTTCGGCATATTCTCCAACGTGAAGTAGGCAGGCCCTATAGCAGGATCGAGCTCGTCCCAACTCAAAGGTGCGGAAACCGCTGCGCCGGGTCTGGCACGCGTTGAATAAGGAGAAACAGCAGTGGCTCCACGCTGGTTGCGGAGATAGTCAATCAGAATCTTGCCGTTCCGCTTTGATTTGGTGATCGTTGAAACGAAAAGGCTCGGATTGTCGGCAACCATCGCATCGGCAAGTCCTTTAGTGAAGGCTTTTGCTGTCGGCCAGTCAGCTTTTGGCTTTAGCGGTGTCACAACATGAAGGCCCTTGCCTCCTGATGTTTTTACGAATGCCGCCAAACCGGCTTCCTTTAGTCTGTTTCTTACCTCTTCGGCTGCTGCCATAATTGCTTCCCATGACACGCCGTCACCGGGATCGAGATCCATGATGAGGGTGTCCGGGTGCTCCCAGTCTTCCAATGTCGAGCCCCAGGGATGAATTTCAAGAACAGCTGATTGCACGAGGCCGATCAAACCATCGAGACTACCGATGCTGATCAGCGGCTCCCCATCGACGTCATCGGGATCCTCGACCTCAATGATATTCGGGTTGAGGCCTTTCCAGATATGCTTTTGGAAAAATTTCTCTCCGGTGATGCCGCTTGGGCACCGCAGGAGTGCGAGCGGCCGATTAACGATGAATGGTTCGATGTACGGCCAGATTTCCGTGTAATAATCCGCCAGACCTTGTTTGGTCACTCCTTCATCCGGCCAATAGATGCGATCAGGATGCGAGAGTTTGACCATACTGAGTTGCTTTTCTGGTTGTCTATCCGATGTATTGCCCGTTTCACGCACGATCTCACCTGCTGGTTTGTCTTCTCTGAGGCCGCGAAAGGAGGCATGACGCAGGTTGCCATCGGCGGTCCAGGCGCGAAATTCCACTTCGGCAACCAGATCGGGCCGGACATAACGCACCTGCCGTGCTTCTTCAGACGTTAATCGCTCAGTGAACGGACTGGCCTCTATTCGCATCCGTTCGAGTTTCGCGAACAGGTCTTCCGCGACTGTGATCGAGAAGCCTGTTCCAACACGGCCAACATGTTTGAGTTGATTGCCATCGTAAACGCCAAGCACCAATGAACCGATTGCTCTGCGCGATGTCGTCGATGATACATAACCTGCGATTACAAATTCCTGGCGCGTTGAGCATTTTGATTTTACCCATATCCTGCCTCGACCTGCGCGATATTGACTATCTCGTAGTTTTGACACGATACCTTCGAGGCTCAATCGGCAGGCATGGTGAAGCACCAACGCTCCATCTTCTTCGAAATGATCGCTGTATCGAATTGCGGCGGATACGTTGCCGATGAGCTCCTTCAGAAGCTCCTTGCGGGCAATGAGCGGTACTGCGGTCAGATCGTAGCCATCGAGATAGAGAATATCGAAGACATAAAAAATGAAACGGTCGCTTCTCCCCTCGCTGAGATCGTTCTGTAGCGCAGAGAAATCCGATGCACGGGATTTATTTTCGACGACGATTTCTCCATCGATCAGCGCTGTTCCGAGCGGCAGCTCCTGTAGCGCTTTTAATATCTGTTTGCCGAATTTCCTTGTCCAGTCGAGGCCGCTCCGTGTCAGAAGTTTTATGCTGCCTGCCTGCACACGCGTCTGCAGGCGATAACCGTCGAATTTGATTTCATGAATCCAGCGCTCGCCTGATGGCGGTGCAACGACAAGCGTTGCAAGTGTGGGTTGCAGGAAATCGGGCAGAGAACCTTTCCTTGCATTTTTGATCGTTGAAGGGTCGGGAATGGAGGGAGGAAGGGTGCTCTCTACAGGAGGTGGTTTTGTCTTTTCCTTATTATTTTTATTTATTTTTCCGGTCCTTGATGACCATCCGGGTTCCTCGCCCGCAACTTCGTCTATCTGGCGGCCGGTTTTAACCGATTCCGGTCGCTCCTTCAGGATGTCCTGATCACTCTCGGACCTTGCTGCCTCATCCTCCTCCTTGATAAGTAGCCAGTTTTCCCTTTTCTTCCCTGGTTTTCGCTGCATTCGGACGAGATGCCACAGCCCGTGCAGTTTCTCCCCATGCAGTTCGAACTCCAGATGACCTTTGGCATAGCCTTTTTCGGGGTCGTGGACCGGTGTCCATGTCCCCCTATCCCAGATGATGACGGTGCCACCGCCATATTCTCCCTTTGGAATAGTACCTTCGAAGCCGCCATATTCGAGCGGGTGGTCCTCAACGTGAACGGCAAGGCGTTTTTCCGAAGGTGAAAGGCTTGGCCCCTTGGTCACGGCCCAGCTCTTGAGAACACCATCCATCTCCAGCCTGAAATCGTAGTGTAGTCGCGTTGCATCGTGTTTCTGAATAACGAAGCTGTTTCCCGTCTTCTTCGACTTTTCCCCCTTGGGTTCGGTGGTTGTGTCGAAGTTTCGTTTCCTGCGATAGGTTTCGAGCGGCATCGATCAACCTGCTTTCCGGCGCGGCGAAACAGTTTTCTCCTTGGCGGAACTGGTTTTCTTCTTTGGAAGATTTGCGCTTTCCCGCAATGCCTGCATCAGGTCAACCACCTTGCCTTTCTCAGGCTTCCTGGGGATGTTTATCGTTTTGCCTTCAAGTTTCGCCTTAACCAATTCCGCCAGTTGGGTTTCGTAACGATCGTTGAATTCGGACGGTCTGAACTGTCCTTTCTTTGTTTCAATGATGTGCTCGGCGAGTACGAGCATCTCTTTCTTTATTTTTAGATCTGCAACATCATCAAATGCGTGGGCTGCCGATCTCACCTCGTAATCAAAGTTCAGCGTCGTCGCTATGAGCCCGCCATCATGAGCCCTGACAAGCAGTGTTCGCACGCGGCGAAACAGAACTGCCTGAGCAAGGGCTGCTACTTTTTTAACACGCATGCCCTCGCATATCAGCGCAAATACCTCTTCAGCATACCGGTCTGAAGGTGCGAGATAGTAAGGCTTGTCAAAATAGACATCGTCTATCGTGTCGAAAGTAACGAAAGCTTTTATAGACAGGGTCTTGTCGCTTTCAGGTATTGCTGCTGCAATTTCGCCGGGCTCCAGCACCACATAGTCGCCGGAGCCAATCTCGTAGCCTTTGACCTGATCGTCCTTTTCAACGACCTCGCCGGTATCGCTGTCTATAAACTGGCGATGGACACGATGCCCTGTTATCCGGTTGAGCGTGTGAAAAGTTATGCGGTCCGATGTCGAGGCAGCAGTATAGAGCGCCACGGGACAGGCAACTTCGGAAATCTTTAAGAAACCTTTCCAGTTCGCTCTTGGAGCCAATGCCAAACCCTTTCTTTCCCGCTGTCGAAGAATTCCGACGGAAAACACAACAGTCAAAAGGCAGGTCTTGCGAAAGCGCGAATTGAAATCAACAGGCGCTCTTGCTTTGACCGACGAGTGAATCAACGCGAAATGAGCTTGCATCGTTCCCCATATTTTCAGGCCTTGCGCTCCATCTGCTCATATCCATCCTCTGGTTCGTAACGGAGGTGTCTGCTGGCCCAAGGCTTTCATTTGGCACTGCTTTTGACCGGCGAAGGATGGATTATTAAAAATTACTATCATTTATTTGATTTTCTTAAAAAACAATCGCTAGATATTTGCAAAATATAGACTTACTTACCAATTCACAGTGAGCTCGATACGCGCAATAAAACGAGCTTCAACAACAACCGGCGCGACCAGAAGACTTGAAATTATGGAACTCAAACGTCCTTATCTCCTATTCCTGGGTGATGTTCACGATCAGCTTGTGGCAAAGGTGGCTGACGGTCTCTATCATTGGCGACCTGAGTGGTGCATCGGCCAGATTCGAATGCCTGGATGCAAGGCTGATACCGGCGCGCCGGATGTTACTATCAGTGAAGCGGTAGAAAAAGGGGCCCGCACCCTCGTGATTGCGGTTGCCAATGCGGGCGGTTTTATGGCGCCTTCCTGGGTTCCCCATGTGCTGGAAGCCATAGAGGGAGGGATGGATATCGCATCGGGGCTCCATGTGCGATTGGCATCCATCCCCGAGATTGCCGAAGCTGCGGCACGACGTGGTGTGCAACTCCATGATGTTCGTCATTCCGAGCGCAGTTTTGATACCGGAAAAGGCATCACGCGGCCCGGTCGGCGGTTGCTGGCCGTAGGAACGGATTGCTCGGTGGGAAAGAAATATACGGCGCTCGCGATGGAGCGCGCCATGCGCCAGCGTGGTTTCAACGCTGATTTCTGTGCCACCGGTCAGACAGGCGTGTTCATCTCCGGCCGCGGTGTTGCTATCGATGCGGTGGTTGGTGATTTTATCTCCGGTGCCGTGGAATGGATTGCTCCTGCCGCAGACCCCGACCACTGGGATGTGATCGAAGGGCAGGGGTCTCTGTTCCATCCGTCCTTTTCGAGCGTTTCACTAGGCCTTCTGCACGGAGCGCAGCCGGATGCCTTCATCGTCTGCCATGAGCCCAGCCGACGGACCATGCGCGGCGTGCAGACGCCTATCCCTTCGATTGCCGATGTGATCGATCTGACGATCAGGCTTGGCCGCCTGAACAATCCGGCAATTCGCTGCGTGGGAATTGCCGTGAACACCATGAGCATGAGCGAGCCGGAGGCCATTACTTACCTGAGACGTCTCTCGGATGAGTTCGACTTGCCCGCGACCGACCCGATCCGCTTTTCGCTGGATGGAATTGTTGATCAGATCGTAGAAGACTTTGGACCACCAGCCTGACGTCTCCTTTTGCCTGACTTCAAGGGAGCAGCGCTATAGCGCTGTTCTCACTCGCGAATTGGTCAGTGATACGGATCAGCCGCGTCACGCATCCCATCGCCCATGAAATTGAAGGCGAGGATGATGATCACCACCGGCACTATCGGAAACAGAAGCCACGGATAGAGTTGGATCGCTGCAAGGCTTTGGGCCTCATGCAGCAGTACGCCCCAGCTTGTCACCGGTGGCCGAAGCCCGAGACCGAGAAATGATAATGCGGTCTCACCGAGGATCATGGCCGGGATGGACAGGGTTGCGGATGCGATCAGGTGGCTCATAAAATTGGGAATGAGATGGCGCAGGATGATCCGCCCTTTTGACGCTCCCGACAGCTCCGCCGCTTTCACGAAATCTTCCTCTCGCAATGCCAGGAGCTTTGAGCGTACCGGGCGCGCCAGCCCGGGCCAGTCGAGCATTCCCAGAATGATGGTGATGCCAAAAAAGACGACGATCGGGCTCCAGCTCGGGGGCAGCGCCGCTGATAATGCCAGCCATAACGGCAGCTCCGGCAGGGATCGAAGAATCTCGATCATTCGCTGCACGACATAATCGACCCAGCCGCCGAGATAGCCGGCAAGCCCGCCAAAGAATAATCCGAGCGCAAACGAGACTGTGATCCCGACCAACCCGATAGTCAGAGAAATGCGCGCGCCCAGAATGATCCGTGAAAGCAGGTCACGACCAAGCCGGTCCGTACCGAGCAGGAACATGGTTCCGTCTTCGGGCGGGCAGACGAGGTGAAAGTCGCTCTGCCAAAGACCCCAGAATTTATAGGTGTCACCCCGGCAAAAAAAACGAATTGGCTGGGCCGTTGTCTTGTCGACGGTATAGTCGTGGCGAAACCGTTCCTGATCGAATGTAAAACTGTACGGGTGGACAAACGGGCCGACGAATCGGCCCTCGTGGAAAAGATGGATCGGCTGTGGTGGCGCATACATGAACAGGTTGTGACGGTGGGCCACATTGTAGGGAGCGACGACTTCCACAAACGGAATAAGCGCGTAGAACAGAACCAGTATCCACGCAGCAGCCATGGCAATACGGTGACGGCGGAACTTTCGCCACATGAGCCGCCACGAGGAGATGTTGGCCAGCGCTTCGCTATCCGCAGGCTGCGGTTCGCTGGTTCCGGGGTCGAATGGCTCCAGATCAACATAATGAAGCGGGGGAGGGACCTCGCGGCGGTTCATCGCGATCTCCTGCCAAGGCGGATGCGCGGGTCAAGCCACGCCAGCATGAGATCGGAAATCAGCATGCCGAAGACCGTGAGGCAAGCCGTGAAAAGAAGGATGAAGCCAGCAAGGTACTGGTCCTGCTTCAACAGTGCGGCAAGCAGGATCGGCCCCACCGTCGGCAGGCTGAGGACGAGTGAGACCAGCACGGACCCCGAAACAAGGTGAGGTAACAGATTACCGATATCGGCAATGAACGGGTTGAGGGACATCCGGAACGGATATTTCAGGAGTGCGCGGGTCGGTGGCATCCCCTTCGCCTTGGCTGTGACGTAATATTGTTTGTTCAGCTCATCGAGAAGATTGGCGCGCATGCGTCGGATCATGGCGGCTGTACCGCCAAGACCAATGACCACGGTGGGCACGACAAGGTGTGACAGAAGCGATTTGACTTTCGGCCAATCCCAGGGCGCACCATAAAAATCGGGATCGTAAAGCCCTCCGATCGAGATTCCGAACCAGCGGTTGGAGTAGAACAGCAGGATGAGTGCCAGAAGGAAACTCGGCATTGCAAGGCCGATATAGCCGAACAGCGTCGCAGCATAATCGCCGAATGAATATTGCCGTGTTGCCGAATAAATTGCGATGGGAATAGCAACGACATGGACGAAAATGACAGCCGCCAGGTTAACCGCCAGCGTCAGCCAGAGCGCATCTCCGATGACTTCGCGCACCGGCCGCTCATATTCGAAGGACCAGCCCCAATCACCTTGCAGAAGACCTGAAAATCCATTCGGACCGGGCCATGCTCCCAGCCAGACCAGGTATTGCTCCCATATCGGACTATCAAGGCCGTATTCCTTTATCAGGAAAGCGGCTTTTTCCGCCGATGCCCCTTCTCCCTGGGCCCGTAGCTCTGCAATCTGGTTGGAAAGAAAATCGCCAGGGGGCAGCTTGATGATGAAAAAAACCAATGCCGAGATGATCAGCAGCGAGACGGCCATGGTGACGATGCGACGCAGGAGAAAACCGATCATTGCTTCGGTGCCCCCCGTCTTTCCGGAATCGTCCAGAAAAACTCATCTGAACGATAAATACCGATCAAGGATGTTGGCAGCCATGAATAGAAGGCGTTCTGGGGCACGTTTGCCAGCCCGTCCTTGACGACGATCGGGTGCAATGCTCCCGCGACCGTGCCGATGCTCCACTGGTTTTCGGCATGGTTCATCAGCATCTGCAGCCAGACGCGTGTCTGGATTTCCTTATCGCTTGTAGCAAGCCACTCGGCGTAAAGACGAGCCAGTTCCTGTGCTGCTGGAATGTCGATGGGCTCGCCGCTGCTGCCTCTCGTTTCGACATATTGCCCCCATTTCGGCCAGGAGAGATTGTCCTGCCACATCGGGGCAAGTTCTGTCGGCGGCATGATGGGGGTAGGGATGGCGTTGTCGAGCCCGTGACTTGCAGACATGATTGTCTGTCCCGAATATGTGCGGTTGTTCAGGATGGCACGGTCCTGAGGTTTGACGATCAGCCGGATGCCAAGGTCACGCCAGAATTCAGCGATCAGCGTCAAACCGTCGGCCATCACCATGTTGTCGCCGTCAAGCTCTACGGTGATCTCGAGGTTGCGACCATCCGGCAACTGTCGAAGGCCGTCTTCATAAATACGGTTGAGACCGATCTCATCAAGAAGCCTGTTCGCCTCATCCGGATTGAACTGGGCGTTGGTGGTGCGAAATTCCTCCCGGTACAGCGGCGAACCGGCAAGGACGGTGTTATTACCTTCAGCTCCGAGGCCGAAGAGCAACGCCATATTCAGAGTTTCCCTGTCGATTCCAAGTGAAAGGGCACGGCGAAAGCGCGGATCGCGATTGAGTTTTCTGAAAACGGGATCACTGCAATTGAGGTTTGGAAACAAGGCCAGTTCCGAGCCACGGGCATTTCGCCACAGTAGCGTATGATATCCCTTCGCCTGTTCTCCTTCTTTGAGGATCGGGATATCGCTCATGTTCAGACCTCTAAACAGAAGGTCTGCTTCTCCGGCATTCGCCTTGGCCGCCATCAAACCCGCGGCAGCAACATCGAAGATGACGCGGTCAATATAAGGCAATTGCTGCCCCGCCGTATCGACCCGATGGTAAAAAGGATTTCGTTCAAAATAAAATCTATTGGCGGGAGGGGAGGTGACGAGGCGCCACGGCTGAAGGGTCGGCAAATCCGGATCGCTGACCTCGTTCATGCTGTCGATACGGTTATAAAGGCCAGCCCAGGATTTAAGCTTCTTGCTACGAGCCAGGTCGTTGAGTTTCGCCTCGTCGGCAAAGGAGGCATGGAACTGTTTCAGATAATGGGCAGGACGATAGATGAACGGGTCTAGAGGGTTGGCCAGTTGGGGCAGAAAACGTGGATTGGGCTGATCCCAACTGTAGCGAACTGTCAAAGGGTCAATGACCTCGAAGCGCGGGGGTTTACCATTCACCAGCATGAATTCAGGGGGGCCGGATGGCATGAGAGCGGGATTGTTTGCGACATCCTGCCAGAAAAAGCGAAAGTCCTCAGCGGTGAAGGGAGCACCGTCCGACCAGCGGTGGCCGGGACGGATATGGAACGTGAATATCCGCTCATCCTGCTCGTCTATCGCCTCAAGGATATCCGGCTTGAGCATGAAGTCCTGATCATAGCCGACCAGGCGGGCATAACCGTTGGCTGAAATGTACCGGATATCCCGGGCCCGGGCGACGATAGAGATTACATCGCCTCCCTGAATACCGATTTTTCGCCCGCGAGCTTCGAGATCAACCACGAGAGGTTTCGCTGGCAGTCGCTCACCAATTGGCGGTAAATCGCCTCTGGCAACGCGGTCGGCAAAAAAAGGCGTTTCCTTGAAGGCCGCAACTGAGGGCGACGCATGCAGAGGGTTCAAGATCGCGATCAAAGTCAGCGATAAAAGCGCAGCAAGAAGGCGGACAGGGTGTTCGATCATGCTGCCGCCTCCGATTTTTCTTTGGCGCTCAACCGGACATGATGGCCGGGTGAAACTTCCCTCATTACACCCGTTGCGTCCGGAAAAATCGTGTAGGGAGCGGGCCATGTCGCCGGGTTCGACAGATTTCCAGCACGTAGTTTTCCAAAATCAAGCGGATGGTTGATGTCAGGTTCCGGAACGGCAGCAAGCAGGGCTTGTGTATATGGGTGCTGCGGATCACTGAAAAGATCAGCTTTGTCTGCCTGTTCGACAATGAGACCGCGGCACATAACGGCAATGGTGTCTGCCATATAATCGACCACAGCCAGATTATGGGAAACGAAGAGATAGGAGAGATCAAGCGATGCCTGGAGGTCCTTCAGGAGATTGAGGACCTGAGCTTGCACGGAAACATCGAGCGCCGAAACAGGTTCGTCGCAAAGAAGTAAACGTGGTTCCAGCGCCAGTGCGCGCGCGATACCTATCCTCTGCCGTTGTCCGCCCGAGAATGAATGAGGATATCGCTCCAGACTGGAACTCGGAAGTCCAACGAGATCGAGAAGACGGCGTGCCCGCATCTGGCGGTCCCGTTGTGAGCCTATCTTATGGATCGTCAGTGGTTCAGTGATGATTTCATTGACAGTCATGCGCGGGTTGAGCGACGAGAACGGGTCCTGAAAGACGAATTGGACGGCGCGGCGATAGGCCGTCAGACTATCGCCAGATAATGCAAGGACATCCTCGAACTTGTCGTTGTCGCGGTAAAGAATACTGCCGCCATCGGTATCAAGCGCCCTGACGATCATCTTGGCAACCGTTGTCTTGCCACAGCCGGATTCCCCGACAAGACCCAGGGTTTTACCCTGCCGGATGTCCAGACTGACTCCCCTGACAGCATGAACAACATTTGTCTTTCCCTGAAACCAGCCGGAACGCATTGTATAGTTCTTGGCGATGTTATCAGTGCGCAGGATGGTTTCATTCCGCGGTTTCTCGTGCGGATTGGATGCAAGTTTTGCTGCGACCGTGCGGACTTCGCGGATTGGTTGCAGGCGCTCTCCGGGTTCCATCGAGAAGCGTGGAACAGCGCGCAATAGCGCTTTGAGATAAGGATGTTGCGGATTTAGAAAAATATCTTCGCGTGAGCCGGATTCGACTATTCGACCCCGATACATCACCGCAACCTCGTCGGCCATGTTCGCGACGATTCCAAGGTCGTGGGTGATCAGCAGAATGGAGGTGCCCGTTTCCGCCTGCAATTCCCGCATCAGGTCGAGAATTTGTGCCTGGGTGGTTACGTCGAGGGCTGTGGTTGGTTCATCGGCGATCAGCAAGGAAGGGCGCGTGATGAGCGCCATTGCAATCATTGCCCGCTGACGCAGGCCGCCGGATAACTCGAAGGGATAGGAGGAGAGAAGCCGTTTGGGTTCTGCGAAACCAACCCTGGCAAAAACATCGACCGTGCGTTCCAGCGCTTCCTGTCTGCTAAGCTTGGAGTGGAGCAGCAGAGCCTCGCTTACCTGATCCCCGACTGTATGCAGAGGGGAGAGAGATGTCATGGGTTCTTGAAAAATCATGGCGATATGTCCGCCACGAAGGGCGCGCATCTTCTCGCCACCGGCGTCAAGCGTAACGATATCGACCGCTTTGTCCTTGCCTGTCGGCCGATAGAGAATTGAGCCGCTCGTAATTACCGCCTGTTTCGGCAATATCCTCAAAATGGCCTGGGCGGTTACCGATTTCCCGGAACCGGATTCCCCGACAAGCGCCATTGTTCTGCCCGCAGGGATGGAGAAGGATATGTTGTCCACGGCGCAGGAGAACCCGTCATCGGTTTTAAAACCGACAGTCAGGTTCTCAATGGCCAGCAACGTGTTACCCATGCGGTTTCTATCCATCTCAAGGGTTTATAACATCCGGTAGTTTATTTCAGAAGAAAAGAGAGATTGTTAATTTGTCGGCCTTGTCGAGGACTGATCTATGAGAGTTGTTGCAGTCGACGCTGATTGGAACAGGTGATCTGCGCCTTTGAAGACAATTGCTTCAGAACGAAGCAGGTGTTCGAACAGAGTTTCACAGAAACTCCAAACTGCATCATCCTGAACGAGATGGTGGGTCAATATCCCGATAGGTTCATCGGTCTCTCCCCGAGTTCTCTGCAAGACCAGCTCCGTTAAGGTTCTTATCAACCGGTCCACTGCAACAAGGCTCCCGCCTTGATGCCACGCAATCGGGTCCAGATGTGTATTGATCTGCTTGAGAACGCCTCCGGACATTCGTGGTGTTCGGTTCCCGAATGTTGAGAGGCCGGAATAACCAATACCGGCCAAATATGGAACAAGCGCTGTATCAACCCTGTTCCATGGCGGCACGAAGACCGGCACAAGAAATCCGCTGGCGAAGGCCGCAGAAAGGTGTTGCAATCCCTTGCTAGCTTCCGAGACAAGTTTATCGAGAGAGCGGTGGGGTCCGAATTCTGCTTTCTTTTGATCAACCGGTGCATGATTGGCATGAGAAAGACCGTGAACCAGAACTGAAACACCCTGTTCCCGACGCAATCGCAGGGCAAGTGAATGGTCGAGCGTTGCCGGAATGACTGCAAGGGCCAGAGGCAATGAAAAGCGTTTGCGGATGGAAAGCAAACGATCAAGCGCCGGTGTATGGGTGCCGGCATCATCATCGCGCCACCAGAAAACCGGCAATCTGCCAGTGTCTTTTGCCTGCTCCAGGGCAGCAGCGAGATGTGAAAAATCGATCATGGCTGCGAGCCCTGCCGCAAGGTTTCTATGAAACGCACGCTTTCCTGTGCACCATTCATACGGATAAGAGGTCGGGGCGGGGGCTCATTTCGCAATAACTCGGAAACTGCGTTGGAAAGAGTTAACGCATTCAGTTTTCCCTCTTCCAGAACCGCCGCTAGACCGCGTGCCGCCAATATTTCAGCTCTCAATCTCTGTTCTGTCTCATCGCCGGCTTCAAAAGGAATGAGCAGGCGTCGGATTGGCAATCGCAACAGATCAACAGCAGTATTGTAACCGCATTGACTGATAGACAGAGTGGCACCCGCAAGAAGTGCCCGGAAATCAGGACGTGCTCGCTCAAGCAGCACGTTGGCGGGGGCTGCCCTTGAAAGGGTTTCAAAATCCGTTTGCTGAACACCGTTGCCGACCAGAACATGCCAGGAACGGCCAACCTTCTCGGCAGCGGTGAGTGCTGCTCTGTAAAGTTGCAGGCTTGCCGGGCTTGAGCCACCGGAGACAACAATATCGGCTGCTGGCGGGGAAAGACCCGGAGGGACTGTTTGCAGCGGATTGTCTATGTAGCCGGTATAGTGAAGGAACGACCTCAATCCGTCATCAACCGGCCAACTGGCGTCAAGGGGCACGGTATCCGGGTCACCATGGACCAAAACTGCATCATATAGTTCGACAATTCGTCTATGGGTTTCCACCACCCTTTCCGGCCGCGAAGGGGTCGCCAGAATATCGCGGATCGATGCAATGATTGTTGCGGGGCGGGTTTGCCGGTGGGCTGTTTTTATGACCCCGGTAAACTCCTCCGCCAATATACGGCGCCCGAATGGAAACAATTCGGTCACAACCACGTCCGGACGTGTTTGTCTTACGACATCAAGCGCCACCTGCCGCCGCTTGGCAAGAAACGGTTGCCCGGCTTCTTCACCGGTGCCGGTCAGCAATCGGGTGAAAGCCGTCCCTTCGATCTTGACCGGAGGAAGTTGTACGAGCTTGAATCCATCGCTCCGAACAAGGGTGTTCGGCATCCCGCCAGATAACAGCGTAACCGCATGCCCGTTTTTGCCACAGGCGGAGGCAAGGGAAGCTGCCCGCGTCAGGTGTCCTGCTCCCAGCAGGTGCGTAACATGGATGAGTATGGAAAGGCTCACGTTCCGTTCCCTTGCAATGTGGATTCCATCAGCGGTGCGAGTTGCTTAATCGCGGATGAGAGAGACCTTCTCTGTTTGATGAAGAGCCGTGCCTGTTGTGAGAAACGATTATGCATATCGCCATCGGCCAGAAGTTTCGTGACAGTATCGGCGAAAATACGAGGATCATTTTTTGTAACCAGGAAGCCGGTTTCTCCATGCATAACCACAGATGCAACGCCACCCTGGTTCCCGGCAACGACCGGGCATCCAAAGGCCTGCGCTTCCAGGAAAATCATGCCGTAGGCTTCATTTACGGCAGGCCAGAGCAACAGATCCGCTTGCTGGTATAGTTCCGCCAGACGGAAGCGTTCAGTAATTTCGCCATGCATTGTGACTGCCTGACCGAACGGTGCGAACAGCCTCTCGATTTCTCCGCGTGTGGCACCATCACCGACAATATCGATCTGCCAGGGGGGAGCAATCAGATGCAGGGCTTCGGCCAGTTGGCGAAAGGATTCCAGCTTATCTCCCTGTCGCATCATAGCCACTGCCAGGAAACGGGGAGGCGCATGCGTTTGTCGAGTGCCTGCTATGTCAGGCCATTCACCAAGATCGATAAAAGGGGGAAACTTAACGATGCGTTGGTTCCCGGGGCGAAACCGCATCAATGTTTCCTCATCCGTTTCGGTCATTGCCAGAATGAGGTCTGCCCTATCGAGCGCCTGCTCTGCTCCCTCATGGCCGATGGCCCAGGGCCCGCCTGCGCGCTTGGGTGCGCGGCTTCCCTCCGCGATGACATAGGGAATGGAAAGAGCATCAGCCACAACGGGCCCGATCCAGTCCGGCGCCTTGTAATAGACGTGGTAAGTGAACCAGAGCTTCGGTCGATCAGCCGATTTACGGGAAAGATGATATGCGATCAGCGTTTCCGCCTCGGCTAGAGCAGCCTGACGTATGGCTTTCTGTCTCGTCTCGTCGCCGGAACCGTCATAGCTGCGTAATCCGCCTTGCTGACAGGGGGCGAAACCGGATTGTTCCAATGCCTTGAACCACAACCTCGCCATTGTCCTGTCACCGGATGGGACCGGATGATCCGGGGCTTTCAGAGGGGCATAAAATGCGATTTCAGGGTGGACATTCACGCATCAACCGTTTCTGTTTCGGCTAAGGTTTCACCAAGTCGAGCCCTCAGATCCCTTTCGAGAATATCGATTCCGCTCTCCATCGAAAAGTCTTTGCGCAGACGCTCATATGCGGCGGCGCCGAGTGTTTCCCTGCGCTGCGGCTCGCGTAACAGCAGGTTAATGGCGTTGGAAAGGCTTTCCCAGTCTGACGGGGGAACGAGAACCCCCTCTGTGCCGTTCCGGATGAATTCAGGTATCCCGGCAAAGGCGCTGGCGACGATTGCCCGCTTCTGACTGGCGGCCTCCATCAGCACATTGGGCAGACCGTCCTGGTCGCCTGATTTTGTCTTTTTTGAGGGAAGCACGAACAAGTCCGTTTCCCGGATCAGCGCAATAACGTCGTTCTGGTTCTTCGGGCCGAGAAAAAGTACTTTGCTGTCCAGGCCTGCATCCGAAACCTGCCGCTTGAGGGCCGCAAGTTTTTCTCCGCCGCCGATATGAGCGAACTGCCAGTGCAGATCTTTCGGAAGGGCTGCCAGCGCTCTTATCAGATCATCGAAGCCTTTCTTCGCAACAGCGCGACCGACAGAAATAATCCGGGCCGGGTTTCCTGGGTCTGAGCCGTCTCGTTGCGGCTTGTCGGAGGGAGGAGCAGGAAACCGGTTGAGATCGAGACCGTGGTAGACCAGCGATATCTTTTCTTTTCTTTCCGAAAGATGACGCAGATGATTTGCGCCCTGTTGCGTGCACGTAACGCCCCAGGCGGCATCGGCTATCTTTTCCCGCTTCTCCCATTCGGGAGTGGTCCAGATGTCCTTGGCATGGGCAGAGAAGGTCCAGCTCCGCCCGGTCAATTGCGCGGCATATCGCGCGACGGAAGCGGGAGTGTGAAGGAAGTGAACGTGTATGTGGTGAACGGAGGCAGGAAGCTCCCTGGCCATGACCAGAGCCTGCCCCAATCTTCTGACGCGGTTCGGGGTCGGGTCACGCTTGAGGTCTCGCCAGAAAGTCCGTGCGAGCAAACTGAAATGCGGCTGCCGGATGGCCTGGAAAGCCGCCCGCAAGACCCGTAAAGGTGCCTGGTAGAGATATTCAGGCAGATAGGTGACCGGGGCCTTGATGTTTTTATTCATTGCATGGATGGCCGGGTCGGTCGGGTGCCGTAACGACCAGATTTCGAGAGCAAGCCCCCGCTGCTCCAACGCAAGAATTTCCTGCGCTATGAAGGTTTCCGACAGGCGCGGATATCCTTTGACGACAATTGCGATACGGCCTCGATTGCTGTCCTGCGGCATGAAACTGGCTACTCGGCGGCTTCTTGGGCTGATGCCGTGAAGGGGCCACGCAGGGTGGCGGAAACACGGTCGCGAATGCGGTCAAGGCCATCGAGAAGACCGGGTACCATGACCTCGGAGGGGCGCATCTGATCCGTCAGGCTCTCAAGGGCGGTTGCCATTGCAAGGGGGTTCCGTTCACCGGTATCTTCCAGCCGGCAGACAAGCCCGAGCCGTTCCGCTTCAACCGCACGGATGTGCTGCTCCAGACGTGGCTTGGTTCTGGGAACGATCAGCGCTTTCTTGTCAAATGAAAGAATCTCGCAAAACGTATTGTAGCCTCCCATCGCAACGATGGCAGTGGCGCGCTGCATCAGAAGTTCGAGCTTGGTGTCGAATAAAATAGCCTCGATTCTCGGAAGTCTGGCAATCCGTTCCAGAAAGCCGTGCTGGCGCTCTCTGTTAATGAAAGGTCCAAAAACGACCAGAGATGACAAATTCATCTCCGGCTTGGCTTCATAAGCAGAGATTACCCAGTCGATCAGGTCCTCGCCATCGCCACCGCCTCCGGTGGTGACAAGGGTGAACGGCTGCCTGGAAATGCGTGGGTAGCTGCGCGAAACCCGCTCCTGAGGCATATCGCGGCGCAGGTAGCCGGTATAGGTTATGCGTTGCTTGACCTCGTCTGGAAGTTCAAGAGATGCCAGTGGCTCATAGATGTCCTGTAGTCCATAGACCCAGACTTCATCGTAATAGTTGATCAATGCATCCGTTGCGCCCTTGCGCTGCCATTCCGGCACCAGCAGAGACGCTTCATCGAGAACATCGCGAATACCAAGCACCAGGCGGCAACCATCGGCACTGGCCTGCTCAAGAGCGGGAATCATCTCGCCATGAAAACCTGTCGGTTCCTTGTCGACAACCATCAGATTGGGACGAAATGTCCTCAAGGTCTGCAGGATGATGGATTGCCGTAGCGAAACAACCTCTTCAAGTGAAAGATTGAGATGCAGGGAACGATAATTCCCATTTGACAGTTTCGTGACACCGGGAATCCGGACATAGTCGACGCCGGGCAGAAACTCGAAATTTCCAATAACAGGTGACCCTGAAATGATCAGAACCGACGCCTCCGGCCATCGTTGCACGAGCGCGTTGGCAATCGCTCTCGATCTGCGAAGGTGGCCCAGCCCAAAGGTGTCGTGGCTATAAAGGAGAACGCGCAAGCGGGAATTCCTGGCTTTGGATCAATTCGAGGCGATGCAACTGCTGGAAACGATTTTGACCTGATAATGTTCCTATCCTCGGAAGAGGAAAGAAGAAGTGCGCTTTTGCTCTTTCATCAATGCTTTAGAAAGCGTTATTGGGGCTGTTATTCAGCGGGACTGGAGGAAAAGCGAAATTTGTGCCCTTCCTCTTTTGGAACTCCTCGATAGCCTGCGACATTTCCATCATTGAGTGGCATTTTCAGTTTAAATGGACAAGAGCCTTTTTCGATATATATGGCGACATTCCCACCGCGATCAGATCATCATCTGCACGGTGGTTCTGCTTTCGCTCCCGTTCTATTACTTCTCCCTCGACCTGCCTCGCAGGATCGTGAATGAAGCCATACAGGGCAACGCCTTCACCAATGGCAAGGAAAGCGTTCGTTTTCTTGCCATTTCATTTGATTGGCCGCAATGGCTGGGGGGAGGAACAGCCCATCTTTTCGACGGGTTTTCGGTTGGACGTCTTGGCCTGCTGCTGGATCTCTCGCTGCTGTTTTTATTCTTCGTTCTGATTAACGGTGCTTTCAAGTATTGGATCAATCTGGCGAAGGGCGCTCTGGGTGAGCGTATGCTGCGCCGCATGCGGTTTGAGCTTTTCAACTGCATCCTGCGTTTTCGCCCTGAAGCTTTGAAATACGTCAAGTCGGCCGAAACGGCGACAATCATCAAGGATGAAGTAGAGCCGATCGGAGGGTTCATCGGAGACGCCTTTATCCTGCCGATGTTTCTGGGAGCCCAGGCTGCCACGGCGTTGATCTTCATCGTCATCCAGAGTCAGTGGCTCGGGCTTATGGCGGTTGCGATGGTTGGCGTGCAGTTGATCGTTATTCCCCGAATGCGACGTAAACTGCTGGTGCTTGGCAGGCAACGCCAGCTTGCATCCCGCCGTTTTGCTGGTCGCATCAGCGAGGTCTTTGACGGGCAGGAGACCGTTCTCCTTCATAATACCGGAGCCTGGGAGCGTGCCGAGATCGGGGGACGCCTCTATGAGCTCTTCGACGTCCGTTATCAAATCTACAAGCGGAAATTCGTCGTCAAATTTCTCAATAATATTCTGGCGCAGATGACGCCGTTCTTCTTCTACGCAATCGGCGGCTATTTCGCCATAACAGGACGCATGGATATCGGTCAGCTCGTTGCTGTCATTGGTGCCTACCGCGACTTACCGCCACCGTTGAAAGAGTTGATCGACTGGGACCAGCAACGGCTGGATGTTCAGGTCAAGTATGACCAGGTCGTACAACAATTTGCACCCGAGAGGCTGTTTCCTCCCGAAAGCCAGCCGTCAGAAACGACAGCTCCCGTTGAGTTGGGAAGCCCCTTGAAAGTATTTAATTTACGGGTTGTCGATAATCAGGGCGCGCCTCTTTTCAATAATTTATCGTTCGAAATCCCACTGCCCAGCCGCGTAGCGCTTCTCAATGACGGAACGTTGCAGGCAGGAGCTTTGGCGCGAACCCTCGCCAGACCAGACCGCTGCGTGGTTGGCCGGGTTGTCATAGGGGATGCTGAACTCGCGGCACTGCCTCGTGATTCCTGGGCAAAGGATGTCGCCTATTTCGGTGGCGAGCCAGTTCTCTTCCCGGGCTCGATCCGGGACAACCTGATTTACGGATTGAAGTCGCGCTATATCGGTCCGTCGGATGAAACACCGAAGCTGCGTTCCAGACGCCAGCTGGAGGCGTCGAAGACAGGCAATCCGATTGAACGTATCGAGGATCAGTGGATCGACTACTCCGCCGCGGGGGCCGGTAACCTCAAGGAACTGGACCGGATACTTCTCGGTTATCTTAATGATATCGGCATGAGCGAGGATATCTACCGATTTGGACAATCTGGTTCGTTCGATCCTGATCAGCATCCTCTGTTCGCCGAACGCCTTATCAAGGCACGCAAGCGCCTGCGCACGACTTTGCTCGGAAACGGCCTTGGACATCTGGTCGAGGTTTTCGACATCAAGCATTATAACAGCAATGCAACAATCGCTGAGAATCTGCTTTTTGGTCTGCCGACCCGTTCTGTCTTGACGGGGCACAGGCTGGCCGAGCACCCCGGATTTTGCCGCGAGCTCAACCGTGCCGATCTGACGGATATTTTCATATCCCTCGGCGGCCGGATCGCCGAGACCATGGTTGAAATCTTCCATGATCTGCCGCCCGGCCATCCCCTGTTCGAGCAATTCTCATTTGTCAGTGCCGATGAACTGGATGAATACGGGGAGATTGTTCGCCGCTGGACTCGCCGACGGAAAGGATTGTCACGCGGAGAAAAGTCACAATTGCTGGCATTGGCGCTGAATTATGTCGAACCCCGCCATCGTCTGGGGTTGCTCAACGACGATATCCGGCGTCGCATTGTCGATGCCCGCAACGCCATGAGAGCAATGCTGGAGAAAAAGATTCCGGGTGGCGTGGAATTCTATGATGAAAATGAGATTTGTCGTCCGGCTTCCCTGCGGGACAACATTCTGTTCGGACGGATTGATCTCAGTGTCGCAAACGCTCGCAGCGAGGTTATTGAAGCGCTTCGGGGGATAATAGAAGAGATGGACCTGCGCGAACCCATAGAGCGGATCGGCCTGAGCCACCAGGTTGGAGCGGCCGGTCGATTATTGACCGCTCAGCAGCGTCTTGGAATCGATCTGGTTCGGTGCCTCGTCAAGCGTCCCTACCTTCTTATTGTAGATAGCACTTTTGCCCCATTCACAAATTCACGAAAGCAGGAAATGCTGGAACTGCTGCAGGAGAAAAGCCTGCGTGACCAGACTGCGCTGATTGTTACCCTGCCTGAGGGAAGTGAATTGAAAGGATTCGATTTCGTCGTAAAACTACTTGGGGATCATGCTATTGTTCAGGATGTTTCGCCTGTGGCGGCGTTGCCGGATGGGGCTCATGAACCGAGGCAGGTAGCAAATTGATGATCGGGAATAGTCGATGACACTCGAAACTGAAGTTCTGGCTCTGCAAAATGTTCCGATGTTTCGGGAAATCGACCCGAAGCGTCTGAAGCTTTTAGCTTTTACTTCCGAACGGGTTAGCTTCGCGGCGGGGCAGAAGTTTTTTTCCCAGGGCGATTTGTCGGATGCAGCTTATGTTATTCTGGAGGGACGGGCCGATATCGTAATAGATAGTCCGTCCGGTCCATTTGAAGTGGTGGAGTTGGGTGTGCATCAACTGGTTGGCGAGATGGGCCTTCTCACCGATGCGCCGCGCTCGGCGAATGTCATCGCCTCTGTGCCGACGATCGCTCTGCGCATTGACAAGGATGTCTTCCTTGAATTGATGAAGCAGTTTCCGCCGATGGCCATGGCGGTCATGCGTGAAATGGCCAAACGTCTCGACCTGAGCAATGAACGTCTTGCTTCCCACCGTCCGGAGTAGTTTGATAGACACGCTTTACGTGCTCTCCAGTCCCATGTATCGGAAGCCATGCTCTCTGCCCGAAGAATAAAGGAACGGTCGATCGCTTTCGGTACCTTGCGGCAGTCTAGGGCCTTGCAAAGCCGGTTGCGCGCGCCCCAGTTCTGGCGGATGGCTTCCGGGCTGGTGCTGTTTTTCTTTGCGCTGACCCATTTTCTCAATCATGCCCTTGGTCTGGTCTCCGTGGAGGCCATGCTGGAGGTGCAGGACATACGCCGCGCCGTGTGGCGATCCCTGCCGGGAACCGTGCTTCTGTTTTCAGCTTTTGCCGTTCACGTCGTGCTGTCGCTATGGAAACTCGCGACGCGGAGAACCTGGCGGATGCCATGGTCCGAGGCTGTTCAGATTTTACTTGGGTTATCGATTCCGATTTTTGGTGCCGGGCACGTTGTCGGCACAAGGATGATGCATACACTTCATGGCTTCGATGACAATTATGTTGTCGTGTTGCAAGCGTTGTGGCCAGGTGCGGCATGGCAGCAATCGCTTCTCGTCCTTATCGTCTGGTTTCATGGCATTATCGGCATCAACCACTGGATACGCGTGAAAGCATGGTATCCGCGCTGGTCGCATTTTTTCTGGGTCTTCGCGGCAATGGTGCCCTGTCTGGCGATCTCCGGCTGGATAGAGGGTGCGCGCTGGGCTACGCACATGTCTGCAAGTCAAAACCTCCAGTTGGTGGAAATGGAAGAGTCGAAAGCTCATCTGTTTTCGCAGGCTCATTTGATCATCTGGATAATTTTCGGGTCCCTCGCGGCAATGATTGTCGTTGCCAGAATGATCGAATGGTTTCGAGCCGGTCCTGTCATAACGTTCGCGAACGGGCGCAAGGTACAGGCTCCTTCCGGAGCAAGCCTCCTGGAAATCAGCCGTTTCGGCCATGTTGGGATTGCTTCGGTATGTGGGGGGAGAGGGCGCTGTACCACCTGCCGGGTTCTTATCGTGAAAGGTCTGGAGACGCTGCCTTCTCCAAAGCCGTCGGAGGCTCTTGCACTTGAGCGGATGGGGACGCCTCCGGGGGTTCGACTGGCCTGCCAGATCAATCCCACCGAACCGTTGACCGTGCGACCGCTCGTGCCTGTGCGAGACACGCAGAACGATGCCGAGCTGGAGGGGTTACGATGGGGTATCGAGCGGCGTGTAACGGTCATGTTCGTCGATTTACGAGGCTTTACCGCATTGGCGGAGAGGCTTTATCCGTTCGATTCCGTTTTTGTCCTTAATCGTTTCTTTGAAGTGATGGTGGGTGAAGTGGAAAAGCACAACGGCATCATCGACAAATATCTGGGCGATGGCTTCATGGCTCTGTTCGGTACCCGTTTCGGCTCGGGAAGCGGCAGCAGGCACGCCATACTCGCCGCTCAGGGGATGTTGAAGGCGCTGGACATCGTCAACGATGAATTCCACACGACCGTTGGCGAAGCGTTGCGCATGGGCATTGGTATTCATACCGGCCAGGCAGTGCTGGGGCGGATCGGTGACCCGCGATCCGAAACGATCACCGCGCTTGGTGACAGCGTGAATATCGCTGCGCGGCTGGAGAACCTGAACAAGGAATTCGGCTCGGAGCTGATTGTGTCTGACTCCACCCTTTCCGATGCCGGTGTTGATTCCGATAACTGGGAGACGCGTCAGGTGGAATTACGCGGTCGCGAAAGCGTGATAATCATCCATATAGCTCGTGCACCGTCCTAGAACTGGGAACGGTTTTTGCGGAAAGCGATGTGGCATAAGGAAATGTGCAGTGTTGCACAACGCCATAAAGATGCTGGAATTCTGGTGGAGCAATGCCGGAGCAGCAAGCTTTATTGTGGCGAAACAGGAATTTCAGAACCGTGGTTCATATCCCTGTACCTGAGTTCGACTGAAATCGAGCTTTTTCCCGCCAAAGCATTGACCTGTTCTTGCTCGGGGCGAAAGAACGAGTATTCTCATTGGGGAACTCTTTCTGAGGACAAGAACAACACATTGGTTTTGTTTTGAAATCTCGCAAATATTTGTGAAATGGATAGTCAGGAAAAGCTCGACGCATGCGCATCGCTGATGACAGGGGGAGGTGAATGTTTGGGATAGTTTTATGAATATTGCTGAACCTTGGTTCTTCTGATTGAACCGGGGGGGGGTCGGAGAAACACCCGATACATATAGGGTTTACTCCCGCCTTCAGTGCTCACGCTGTAAAGCGGGGCGATATAAGCAACATTCACGCCGGATGAACAATTTTTATAATATTTCATGAGTTGCCGGTGTATTTATCTTTCTCGTGAACGGCGAATTGCATGTAGATTTTACGTTTATGTAAGTCACAATAAAAAATACATTGATTATTATATCGATGGTACGGCTTGATAGTAACCGCAAACAGGTATGAGGAGCTACAATATGGCAAATTTCCATGGTATTATTCCCCCCGTTGCGACAATCGTGACGGCTGATGGCCAGCTCAACAAGCAGGGCATGAAGAACATGATCGACGCCGTGATCAAGGGTGGCGTGCATGGCCTGTTCTTCCTCGGCAGCGCCGGAGAAGTCATGCATATGACGGATAAGCTGCGCCAGGAGGTCATGGAGTTCTGTATCGCTTACACCAACAAGCGCCTGCCGGTTCTGGTCGGTGCCATTGGTTGCGGCACGCAATCGGTCATTGAATACTCAAAGGCTGCCGAGAAAGCAGGAGCTGATGGTCTTGTGCTCCTCAATCCGTATTATGCGGCGATGCCGGATGATGCTCTCTTCCGCCACTTTGCGACAGTGATGGACAATGTCAGCATTCCGGGCATGGTCTACAACCTGCCCATGGCGACCAACCAGTCGATGACGCCTGAATTCATCAAGCGCGTTGCCCTCGGAATCCCTTCTATCGTCGGTTGCAAGGATACGGTGGATACGATCAGCCATATCCGTGCCCTTATTCTCGCTATCAAGCCGGAGCGTCCTGATTTCAAGGTTTTCGCCGGTTTCGATGAGTATCTGTTCAGCACCCTGCTGATCGGCGGCGACGGCTGCGTGCCCGCCAGCGCCAACTTCGCCCCGCACCTGACGGTTGGCATCTACGAAGCCTTCCAGAAGAAAGACTGGGTTGAAATACAGCGCCTGCAAAACCTGATGGGCCACGTTCCGCCGCTGTATTCGATGGGCCCTCCCTTCTATGCCGCGATGAAGGAAGCGATCCGCATGTCGGGCGTGGATATCACCACCGACGTGCTGGCTCCGTCTCTTCCGGCGGACGAAAAAACCCGCAAGGCGGTTGCCGCCCTGATGGAGAAGGTGAAGGGATAAAGCCGACACCTGCGACAGGAATATTTATCCGGGGGCGGCGTTGTCGCCCCCTTTTTTGACGCTCTGGCCTCAGAACGCCTTGAACGTGATGATGGTGTGGGTGTCCTGAATTTCCGGCAATGTCTGCACGTTTTTGGCAACGAAATGACCGATATCGACGTCGTCATCGACATGAAATTTTGCAATGATGTCGTAATGCCCTGCTGTCGAATAGATCTCCGAAGCGATCTCCCGGTCGGCGAGGCCATTGGCGACGTCATAGGTTTTGCCAAGCTTACATTTGATCTCGACGAAAAAAGTCTGCATCGGTTGTCCGTTCCTAGAAAAGCCAGAGGAATTCCGTTTTCTTATGCCATGGCTCCGACTGATCGTCACCAGGGCGCATGGCAGATAGCTTGCAAATAACACTTCATTTTTGCACCACGTGAACGATTGAAAACCCCTTCAATCTGCTCGGTAGTCTTCAGAAAAATGCCAGATGCAGAATGAGTTTGAACGTTCAGAAAAATCGGTAGATTTTTTGACATGACGAAAGATATGCAATAACAATAACTTCCAGGAAGAGTGTTCCCCGCACACGCGGGGCTGAACCGCCTTCTAGCGCTAGCTAAGGTTTTGGAAACAAGTGTTCCCCGCACACGCGGGGCTGAACCGGGTAAAACGTCCGATGTATAGACCGATGATGCGTGTTCCCCGCACACGCGGGGCTGAACCGCGGATATGGCGCGATGATGAGCGCATTTCCGAGTGTTCCCCGCACACGCGGGGCTGAACCGTTTTGTCGTGGGATTCCGATCGTTACGCTGATGTGTTCCCCGCACACGCGGGGCTGAACCGTTTTTGAACGATGGTAACGATGACGAACCAAGGTGTTCCCCGCACGCGGGGCTAAATCACGATGAAGGCAAGGCTGGCTTCACATCACATTGTTATGCGGTCTACCGCTATTCGTCTCCGATGAAGCGATATCCGACACCGGGTTCGGTGGTGATGATTTTCGGATCAGATGGATCGCGCTCGATTTTGCCGCGTAGCTGGCCGATGAAAACGCGCAGGTAATGCAGATCGTCGCCGTGTGCTGGGCCCCACACCGATGTCAAAAGAGTTTTGTGGGTGACGACGCGGCCCGTGTGGTGGGCAAGCATTACGAGAAGGTCGTATTCCTTTGGCGTCAGGCGTAAGCACTCACCATTTCGGATGACAAGGCGCTTGATGGTATCGATGGTCAGATCATCGGCGGTGATGTGGGTGACACCGCGCTCTATCTGGATGCGATGTCTCAGAGCCGTCCGGATGCGTGCGGTCAGCTCGCCAATACCAAATGGCTTTTCGATATAGTCGTCCGCGCCAAGGTCGAGGGCGGCAATCTTTTCGCTTTCGCGGTCGCGGGCGGAAAGAATGATAATGGGAACCTGAGACCAGATGCGAAGATTGGAAATGATGTCCTTGCCATCCATATCGGGTAAGCCGAGATCAAGGATAACTGCATCCGGAGCCGAGGTCGCCGCTATCTTCAGTGCTTCCGCCCCGGTTCCTGCCTCAAATATCTCGTACCCCGCCGCTGTCAGCGCAGGACGAAGAAACCGCTGAATTTGCGGCTCATCATTGACGATGGAGAGATAAGGAAAAGATAAAGATTTCTGCCGTTATTGGCGCCACGATGGTTCTCTGCGGTCGAGAAAGGCGGTGAGGCCTTCCTTTCCTTCCACCGACGCCCGTCGTGCAGCGATGCGTTCGGCGGTTAAGGTTACAAGGGGTTCAGTGATTTTCTGGTTCGCCACCTGGAACAGGAGGTCCTTGATATCGGCCTGCGCTCCGGTAGCTCCCTGACAGATGGCTCGAAGTATTGTTTCAAGCGTTTCTTCCAATGCGTCATTGGCACAGACTTCTGAAACAAGGCCTATCCTGTGAGCTTCGGTTGCAGAGATCAGTTCTGCCGTGATCGCATAACGCCGGGTCTGACGAAGGCCTATTGCGGCGGCAACATAGGGGCTGATGACCCCGGGGATGATACCAAGCTTGACCTCCGACAAGCAGAACGTTGCCCGTTCCGCCGCGATAACGATATCTGCGCAAGCTGCCAGACCGACGCCGCCGCCATAGGCCGCGCCCTGAATAAGCGCGACGGTTGGTTTGGGTAGGAAGTTCAATATCTTCATGAGTTCCGCGAGCTTTTGCGCGTCTTGCAGATTGTCAGCGTGCGAATACCCTCCCTGCCTCCGCATCCATCCGAGATCTGCTCCGGCGGAGAAGCTTTTGCCCGCACCGCGCAGAACGATGACCCTGACATTGACGTCATTCCCGTAATGAATCAGTTTGTCCGTCAGTTCGGCTATGAGTGCTTCATCGAACGCATTGTGCACCTCGGCCCTGTTCATGGTCAGCGTTGCAATGCCGCGATCATCAATTGAATGAAGAAGAATATCGCTCATGGAGCAACCTTTTCGTGGCCCCGGAGAATCACGGGACCATCCTCGATTTCAGCACTTGAATCTGGCGTTATGTTTGAGGAAAAGGAAAGTGCAACAATAGGTTGGTTCCCGGTATCTCAGCGTCCGACGCTGACATAGGAGAAGCCTCTCCGCTTCATGTCGTCCGGTCGGTAGATATTGCGCAGGTCAACCAGAACCGGCTGTTTCATGGCGCTTTTAACCCGATCGAAATCAAGGGCACGGAAGGCATCCCATTCGGTGACGATCACGAGCGCATCCGCATCTTCTATGCAACTATAGGGATCGCGGGCGTAATCGACGTTCTTGAGTACCAGCTTCGCCTGTTCGATGCTTTCCGGGTCATAGGCGCGAATGGAAGCTCCTTCTTCCTGCAATGCCTGTATGATGGCAAGGGAGGGAGCGTCGCGCATGTCGTCGGTATTGGGCTTGAATGCAAGTCCGAGTATGGCGATGGTCTTGCCTTCAACTGAACCACCGCATGCCGCAATGACCTTGCGGCCCATAGCGTGTTTGCGTTGATCGTTGACAGCAACGACAGCTTCGACAATTCGTGTTGGGGCTTCATAATCCTGTGCGGTCTTGATCAGGGCGAGAGTGTCCTTCGGGAAGCACGAGCCGCCATAGCCGGGGCCCGCATGCAGGAATTTCGAGCCGATGCGGTTGTCCAGTCCTATGCCGCGCGCAACGTCCTGAACGTTGGCGCCGACCTTCTCACAAAGGTCAGCCATTTCATTGATAAAGGTGATTTTGGTCGCCAGAAATGCATTCGCTGCGTATTTGGTCACTTCGGCTGTGCGTCTGCCGGTGACGAGAATAGGCGCCTGGTTGAGATAAAGAGGCCGATAAACCTCATTCATGGTTTCGCGGGCACGCTCGCTTTCGGCTCCGATAACGATGCGGTCAGGGCGTTTGAAATCGGTAATCGCCGCACCCTCGCGCAAAAATTCCGGGTTGGACACGACATCGAATACGGCATCCGGCCTCGTATCGCGAATGATGGCTTCTACCTCATCGCCGGTTCCGACCGGAACCGTCGATTTGTTGACGATGACGGTATAGCCTTGCAACGCGCCGGCGATCTCGCGTGCTGCGGCGTAAACATAGGAGAGGTCGGCATGACCGTCACCACGGCGCGATGGCGTGCCGACGGCGATGAAAACCGCGTCGGCTTTGGCGACCGCTGCTTTCAGGTCGGTAGAGAATGACAGCCGCTCCTCGCGAACATTCTTGGTGACGAGTTCGGAAAGACCCGGCTCGAAAATCGGAATTTCACCCTGGCGTAGCGCATCGATTTTGCCGCTGTTGTTATCAACGCAACAAACCACATGGCCGAAATCGGCAAAACAGGCTCCGGAAACCAGCCCGACATAGCCAGCGCCGATCATTGCGATATGCATGCGTGCACTCCCACAAACCCGAAACGGGCTTAAAAAGAGGATTTAACGCGCGTCGCAACGAGGAGCAACCTTGTTGTATCGATTATCGTTACAGCTTGAGGAGATCGAGAATCTCATCGGCTCCGGTCATCGGCGAAATCACGCCATCCGCCAGTTTCCGTTCGATAGACGGTATTTTTTCCTTGGCGGCGATGCTGCGGGCTATGCGCTCCTGGATGCGCTCATGAACCATCGCCCACATCCATGCGACATCCTGCTTGCGACGTTTGGCGGCGAGCTCGCCTGAAGTGGCAAGCCTCTCCCGGTGATCGAGCACGTGATGCCAGAGTTCTGCCAATCCCTGGCCGGTCAAACCTGAAATGGTGATGACCGGGGGAGTCCATGTGCTTGAGATCGGGGTCAATATCCTGAGCGCACTGCGATATTCGGCTGCCGCGGCATCCTGATTGTGGTTCTCGTCGGCCTTGTTGATGGCGATGAGATCCGCCATCTCGATGATGCCCTTCTTGATACCCTGCAACTCGTCGCCGGCTCCAGCAAGCATCAGAACCAGAAAAAAATCAGCCAGATTGGCAACACTGGTTTCCGACTGACCGACCCCAACTGTTTCAATCAGAATGACGTCAAAACCCGCGGCTTCACATAAAAGCATCGCTTCCCGGGTCTTCGCGGCAACGCCGCCGAGGGTTCCGGCGGAAGGCGAGGGGCGGATAAAGGCGTTATCATTGCTGGCAAGCGTTGCCATACGGGTTTTGTCGCCGAGAATGGCGCCGCCGCTGTGGGTGGAGCTGGGGTCGACGGCAAGCACGGCTACCTTGTGGCCACGCTGTGTCAGCAGCGTTCCAAGCGCATCGATTACCGTCGACTTTCCGACGCCGGGCACCCCCGTCATGCCAACCCGGATTGCACTTCCCGTCAGCGGCATCAATTCCCGCAAAAGATTCTGCGCCTGCCGCCGATGATCCGGACGGCGCGATTCCGCCAGCGTAATCGCCCGGGCCAGGGCAGCACGATTGCCGTCCCGGATGCTGTCCGCATCCGGATATGTCACGTCGCTGCGCCGGGCAGGGGAGTGAGAAAATGATGAATCACGCTTCATGCCCGATGAATAACACGGAATTCAGATTCCCGGCAGTTCCGAAGCTTCGCATTTAGGCGAAGCAGGTAGGCTCGCGGCTTAGGAACCCTGCAAAATGGAACCTTCAGATTTCGGTTGGTTAGGAACGGAAAAGACAGCCCGAAAGATGTGAGATGTGATTGCGGGAGGATGGGTAACGAGCAGTTCAGAAAACCCGTCGTAGAAGGTCAAAAAAGTTGGTGGAATTTTTGACATGGAAAAAGAGTTGTAATAACAATCCTTTCCAGGAAGAGTGTTCCCAGCACACGCGGGGCTGAACCGCTTTTTGCATCCGCTTGCATCTGTTTGAAGAAGTGTTCCCCGCACACGCGGGGCTGAACCGGCATTCGTACAAATGGCGTCGTGCAGTATCATGTGTTCCCCGCACACGCGGGGCTGAACCTTCGTCAATGTATCACGCACCGATACATTTCCATTGACATTTGTATCACGACATGATACGTAACAATCAATCAAGGCGGGGCGGACGGTATGGCGATTATCGGGTTCATTCGCGTCAACGACCAGTTCCGCCTGTGTTTCGTCTGGACGGAACAGGGTCCGGACCAGGTTGAATTTGTCGATTACCATTGATCGGAGGATCAGATGACCACGTTGCATGCCATCCATCCCGGCGAGGTCCTGCGTGAGGAGTTCCTGCTGCCGCTGAAACTTTCCGCCGGCTCCATCGCCCGCGCCATCCACGTGCCGCGCACTCGCATCGAGCGGCTGGCCAGCGAGCAGGTGGACCTCAGCCCGGACACGGCGCTGCGCCTCGCCAGGTTTTTCGGCACCAGCCCGGAATTCTGGCTGAACCTGCAAAGCCGCTACGCCCTGGAACGGGCGTCCGACGAACTCCGGGCGGAACTGCAACACATCCAGCCGTTGCAACTGGCGAGCTAGAGCGGACATCGCGCACCCCCTCGAAACAATGGGCCATAATCCGGGTTGAGTTCGATCAGGCTGCAGTTGAAACCCAGCGTCTGGCCACCAGCCCGCCGGGCGGGTAGCCAGCCTTGAGGCAACGCTCCACCAGTTCCGGCGGGAACGTCGCGAAATGCGCATCGGAAGTGCTCCCTACACACGCGGGGCCAAACAGGTCGAACCGCAGGACGGGCCGATGCGTTAGGAAGAATAGTTCTCCGCGTAATGAGCGTGTGCCGGCCGCATGGACATTTTGCGGCTTTTTGCCGAGAGTATGCGCTTCGTGTCGGAGAAGCTGACGGAGGAGAAAATCGTGGAGCAAAATGTTATTGGTTGGTTCGAGATTTATGTCGAGAACATGGCTCGAGCCAAAAAGTTCTATGAAGCCGTTTTTTCCGTAGAACTGAGCAAGATCGAGAGCGACGAACTGGATTACTGGGCATTTCCCTGGAAGGAAAATGGTTATGGTGCCGGAGGAGCACTGGCCAAGATGGACGGTGTTTCCCCGGGAGCAGGCGGGACACTGATTTATTTCATGTGTGAGGATTGCGCGCTGGAAGAGAGCAGGGTTGTTTCCAATGGCGGGGAAGTTGTGAAAACCAAGTTCTCATTGGGGCCTCATGGTTTTTCTTCTATCGTGAAAGACCCTGAAGGCAATGTCATCGGCCTGCACTCGATGAAGTAACTCTGTCTGGCGGCACGGTGTCTCCACCTGTTTTGTCTATATCCGGATAGTCCAGATTTACAGTGGCTTCGACAGCAACGGCCATTTTTTGTCCGCTGTGCAATCCGTTGCCGCAGGCGAGCGGGATGGTGAGCTGACCAAGCTGGACAAGCTTGCCGAAGCTGATTAGTTTAAGAAATAACCTCTGGCAGGCTGGGGGATTTTGTTTTTGGTCTGATTAATGATTATCTCGATAAAGTGTATCTTATAGCAGCTTTTGAATTGGTGCGTATTCAGGGAGGCACATGCCTACTTATTTAATTGAAACTGTTTTCAGTCAGAGCTTCGTATGCGCTATCTGATCGTCATTCTATTCGCCTTGATGGTTTCTGCCTGTGGCGGTCGTCAGATCGGTGTTTTGTCGCCTGTTTCGCAGCCTGATTCGGAAGCGTCTACAGTCAACATGCTGGTTGCCACGACGCGTGCCCCGAGCGATGACAAGAGCATCATGTTTTCAGGAGAGCGGGGTGGTGGCCTTTCCCTTGCGAAAGTTTCGGTGTCGATTCCCCCGGATAAAAACCGGCAGATCGGGCAGGTTCAATGGCCAAGGAATCTACCAGCGAATCCGGAAACAGATTTTGCGACACTTTCCGCCGCCTCTGCCGATTCTCTTTCCGATGTCAGAAAATGGTTTGGCCGCAATGTGCCGGCGAACAAGCATGTGCTGATCTTCGTTCACGGATTTAACAACCGTTTTGAAGATGCGGTCTATCGTTTTGCCCAGATCGTTCATGATTCGGGAGCTCGTGTCGCCCCGGTTCTATTCACCTGGCCGTCGCGCGGGAGGATATTCGATTATCTCTATGACCGTGAAAGCACGAACTTCTCTCGCGATGCGCTTGAGAGCACCATTCGCGCGGCGGCGAAAGAACCAGGCGTTGGCGAAATCACCATCATGGCTCATTCAATGGGGGCCTGGCCTACCGTCGAAGCATTACGGCAGATGGCAATCCGCGATGGACGGATCAACCCGAAGATCAAGAATGTCATTCTTGCGTCGCCCGACATCGATACGGACGTCTTCATGACGCAATGGGAGGCTTTCGGCAAAAATCCGCCTCACATCTATCTGTTCACCTCGCAGCGTGATCGCGCGCTCAGCTTGTCGCAGCGGCTTTCCGGGCGCGTCACGCGCCTCGGTCGGATCGATCCGACGATCGAGCCCTATCGCTCGCAGATGGAGCGAGCCGGGGTTGTCGTCGTCGATCTCAGCAATGTGCAGGAGGGGGACCGGCTCAACCATGGGCAATTCGCGGAAAACCCTGAAATCGTTCAACTGATGGGAAGACGTTTATTGAGCGGACAATCGCTTGAACAGGATCAGGGCAATCTCGGCAATGCCGTGAGTGGCGTCACGGCTGGTCTTGGTCAGGTCGTGGGTGGCGTAGCGGGAGCGGTCGTTACAGCTCCCATCATGATATTCGACCCGAATGGTCGCCTGTGAAGATGATCTTGCCCAGAAATATTTCTTTTCAGCCTTCTCCGAGCAAATAGCTTGATTGGGCCATCTTTGGCCCATGCGTCATTATAGCGTCGTGCGATCCTCATGGAGCGCACGACGCTATAAATTTTACTCATGCCGCATCTCTTTTTACAGAAAACCAGCTCTCTATTTTATATGATGCTTTATCTTCATTGAAATCGGCTTTTCGGTGTCTCATCTCGGTAATGCTTTACTTTACGTCGAACCTTGACCCCTACTGGCGACAGGATGTTCATCAATCCATCTTCCTCTCTGCTTTCGGAAGGCTGAAGGTCTTGCTCCAGCGCAGAAAGAAATTTTCCCATAGCAACCGAGGCTTCAGACCCCCGTCCCGCAATGATGAGTTCGATAATCGTACTTAATTGATTGTGCGGCAGTTCCTCTGCCCGCATTTTTTCGTAGATCATGATCGCCAATATTTTCCTGGCGACAATCCTTTCCATGGCGGCAGTCATTCCGCTGTTGCCGTAGAGCATGGCAAGTAAGATGAAAAATTCAGCGTTAAGACGATGCTGGGTCTTGAAATCGCGCGTTCCAAGCTTAACCTGGGCATCGAGGTGCATTTTAAGCAGTTTGGTCTTCTCAGGGGTAAGCATCTGCCTCTTTTTATCTGCCAGCCCGCATATGATATGCTCACTGAGCATGCGGAGGATTTCGAATATTTCCATGACTTCAGCTTTGTCCGGACTTGCGACGTAAGCACCGCGTCCGGGTGAAATGCGAAGAATGCCTTCCTGCTCGAGAATAACCAGCACCTTTCTGACTATGGTTCGGCTGACTTTAAAGGCAGCGCATATTTCTTCCTCCGGAAGTTTGATTCCAGGTTTAAGTTTTTGATCGAGGATGGTGTCCCAAACCCTGCTGCGGATGAGCGCTTCAGTTTTGGAAAGAGAAGCGCGTTGAGAAAAAGATACATAATTTTCTAGAGCAGGTGATCGATAGTATTCTGACATTTTTGTGGCCTATCAAGTGTTTTAAGGATAATTATTTTATGCTGATGAGTCGATAGATATCTTATTTCACTATGATTTTTATTATTTAATAGCTTTTCTTCATATTTTTGATATCTGTAATATTCATTTTATTATTTTTAATTGTAGCTTTACACTGAAATTATCTTTCCATTCCAGGTCAGCCTTTGTCTTCAACGGGGCGGTGATGGTGAAAAAGCTCGCCATATCGATAGTGCCGACTCGGCGATCACCTGTTCTCTGATTGATATTTTTCCTTGCCCTGGTTGCCGCAGCAACAAGGGCTGCTCCGTATGGAAACAGGCTCCCGATCAATGCATTCAAGCCGAAAAAAAGTTGCCGCAGGCTGCTACTTTTTACTCCAGTCTCTTTACAACCTACCGGTTTGATAAGGGGAGAATCCTTCAAAGAAATGCGGATAGACATGGGGTAACCTTTCGATATCTGGTTCGCAAACAGTTCATGGACAGTTGCGATAGGCTGGAATGCTTGAGATGACAGAATCGTCTGCGGGAGCGGGAATGCCTTTTCGGGATTTCCGTCCATTCAACACATCCGGATTTTTGAGTCTGGGGAAGCTTTGGGAGAAGTTCGGGAAATTAGTGCGCATTCAGTGAAAACAGCATAGACATTCAGTAAAGAATATTTTTTAACAATAAGAAATCGTTGAACGAAATTCGTATCGTATACTTTCTCGAATACAATATTTCCTGATAAGAATATATGCATACAAATATCCAAATTTATTTCAATTTTAGCGGCTTATTATTTGATCAGATCATTCCATTTTTGGGATATAACTTAATATATATGTTAAGTCAGCTTTTTTGTATTTAAAAGACAAATTTGCACGATACAAGTTAAAAGTGACGTTGGGTAAACGCGCTGCATCAATGATGGTTGAGGTCATTCATTGGAGTTTCGCCTGCGCCGATAATGCAGCTCTCTCTGGCTAACTCGGCCATCTACAGCTATCCTTGGTTTCTCATCTAAGGCCTGCGGAGAAATGCCGATGCTGACACTTTACCATGCCCCGCAAACCCGTTCCTCTCGTATTGTCTGGCTTCTGGAAGAGCTCGGGGCGCCTTATGAGATCGTTTATACCGATATCATCCGCTCAAGCGGAGGTACGCCGGATCCAAAGAATCCGCATCCGGACAAAAAGGTACCGGCTTTGGTCCATGACGGCATACTCATTACCGAATCCGCGGCCATTGTTCTTTATCTGACGGATCTCTTTCCTGAGGCGGATATAGGCCCCCGCATCGGCGAGACGAACAGAGGCCCGTATCTTACCTGGCTGTCCTATTACGCCGGAGTGATAGAACCGGTCGTTGCATTTCAATTCGCAGGCCTTGCAGACAATGCAGGCTTGGCCCGAACTTTTCGTGGTCGTGAAGAATTCCATCAACGCATTCTCGATGCGCTCGATAAAGGCTCTTACCTGCTGGGAGAAAAGTTCTCGGGTGCGGATATTCTGCTGGCAAGCCTGGGCATCTGGGTCCGTGATATGCTGCCAAGGACTGAAGCAATGGACGCCTATCTCGAACGTTGCCTTTCGCGGCCAGCCCTTGCTGCGGCCGGTACCAGGGATGCTGTGCCGATAACCAGAGACAGTCGAGGCTGAAACTACTGTTATGAAGCACAATTTGGGGTTCTTATTTCCCGATAGCCCCGCCAATCGGCATGGAAACACTCAAGCCCGAGAAATGGTCATCACGACTTATCCGTGATGATGTATTTGCACAGGCGGAAAGCATCGCAGCAAGCGCCAATGCGGCGAGCACAAGATTGACGGTTTTCATTTTGTATACTCTGCATCGGTTTGGGTTACCATACGATGGCACGTGGGGAACGGTTATTTCAAGGGGCGACCGGTATCCTTCTTTCCCGGTGCTGCGGCGGTCTATGTCGTCTCAGCCCTTGATAAACTAAAATCAGCAGCGCCGATTGCAGCCTTCGAAATGGAGCAGGAATAGAGTGCATGCATTTTGGTGGACAGCGGGTATATTCAGGGTTTGCATTTTAAATTGAGCTTGGTCGGTGAATAATCAAATTTCAATTCATATTCAGTTGCTGGATATCCGCAATTTTTTTGTAAAGCCGGAAATTGATTTCTTCGATGGAGAAGCGTTCAGCCTTTCGGGAATTGAACAGATTATCTACATCTTCAGGTCTCATCGCAAATGGCGAAAGAAGGAAATTCATGCGACCGTAGCGGTGCCTCGTGGAGTGGCGCATACCGATCTGGTCGAGCGTGTGCCGGGCGCGCTGTCGAAATATTGTGATAAGCATATCAATCATGCGCAACGAAGATTGCAGGAGACGTTGGCCAACGGACGAAGAGCTTTGGCTATAGGTGTGGTTTTCCTCGCCTTCTGCATCGCAATCTCGATGATTGCCGAGACAGTTTTCGGTGGAGACGCCTTGTTTGGAAGGTTGATGATGGAAGGGCCGGTCATTGCCGGATGGGTCGGCTTCTGGCGTCCCATCGAGCTGCTGTTATTCGAGTGGTGGCCCGATTATCAGGAGATCAAGCTCTACAAAAAACTGCGCTCAATGAAACTGGAGATTGTGGAGCGTTCTTAAACATGATCAGAAGGGGGCGTGGTGTCTCCTGAGCCGAGTTCAAGCTGGAGCAAAATAGTATCGAGCCAGCGCCCGTGCTTGTATCCGACAGAGCGGAGGTTACCGATCAGGATAAAACCATGGCGCTGGTGCAATCGTATAGACGGCATGTTGGCGCTGTCTCCTACCACCGCGATCATCTGCCGAAAATCGCATGCCTCGCACGCGGCTATCAGGGCGGCCATAAGCCGGGAGCCGATACCACGTCCGGTTTCGTCCGGATGCAGGTAAACAGAGTTTTCGACGGTATCCCGATACGCGGCACGTGGCCGGTAGGCGCTGGCATAGGCATAGCCGATGACAGTTCCGTTTCGCTCCGCTACCAGATAAGGGTAACCCTGCTCCACCAAAGATGAGCGACGCTTTTCCATTTCTTCCAGTGTGGGAGGCTCCGTCTCGAAGGATGCGGTCTCATTCAGTACATGATGTCTGTAAATCGCGGCGATCGCCGCCATATCACCGGCTTTGCAGGGCCGGATGTGAACTATTGTCGTGGAGGTATCGGGCATCATAAGTCTCGAACTGTGATTGCAGCTTAGTTAGAACATAGGTATTCCGGCGAAAAGGTAGCAGAAAGGCCATGCGGTTTTTTGCTACTCTTTCCAACCGGAATCATCCGATTACGCAATCCTGGCCATCAATCTGTCCAGTTTCCCGGAGCCCGTCATGCAGTTTCTAACCCCTGTCACGCTTGAAGGTCAGTTTGCAATATTGGAGCCGTTGGCGCTTGATCATCATGACGAGCTCATTGAGGCTGCTTCGGATGGGGAGTTATGGAAGCTCTGGTACACCTCGGTTCCCAAACCCGAACAGATGAGCGCCGAGATAGAACGACGCCTCATGCTTCAGAAACAGGGCAGCATGCTGCCATTCGTGACACGCCGTCGTGACACCGGCGCTTTATGTGGCATGACAACTTACATGAACGTGGATGCAGCGAATAAGCGTGTTGAAATCGGCTCCACCTGGACAGCCGCCAGCGCCCAGCGCACTGGCATCAATACCGAGTGCAAGCTCATGCTGCTGACCCATGCTTTCGAAGTGTTGCGCTGTATCGCAGTCGAATTTCGCACCCATTGGATGAACCAGCAATCCCGGGCAGCTATCCTGCGGCTCGGAGCCAAACAGGATGGAATCCTTCGTAACCACCAGCGTATGCCGGATGGTTCCCTACGTGACACGGTGGTGTTTTCCATCATCGAATCGGAATGGTCGATGATAAAGAAGGGGTTGGAATTTAGATTGGGGCGATGAGCAGAGGCCGATACCCGCTCAATGTCTGTAATCAAGGGTTGGTGTGTAAGCCCGGTCCCCTAAGGTGAATATACCTTTTTTGCAAAAATTTTGTGTTACGTAAATGGATATGTGAGTGAATTATTTCGAATATTTTATGTGCACAATTTTTAATGCTTATTTTATAGGGTTGTGCACATGAATAATGGTCGGTTTCTTGTTTACTTTAAATGAAATTGTATATGTTTGTCGAAAATAAAAATTCACAAACATGGATGAGAATATGTCGAGACTCGATCTGGTTCGTAAACGTTCGTACTTTTTTGGTATTTCTGGCCTGGCTTTTCTGGTTGGCATTTCCGTTGCGCAGGCACAAACCATTATTGATGGTGGTCAAATTGTAACGGTTCCCGGATCCCAGGCATCGCCATGGAACACCGCGGCAGTGTATATCGGTAATGCGGGCCTTGGCGGACTGACTATTTCGAGTGGTGGCATCGTCAATAGCACAGGTGTTAGCGTTATTGGTTTTCAAAGTGCCAGCAGCGGTACGGTGACGGTGACCGGTGCCGGGGCGCAGTGGAATGTTGACGATTACGCAGTCGGCTATTCCGGTACAGGTACGCTGGTCATTTCCAATGGTGGTGTCGTGACCAGTCAGAACGCCACTATCGGGAACTCCAATGGCAGCGACGGCACCGCAACAGTGACCGGAGCAGGGTCGCAGATGAACGTTACCGTTCAGGGTTTTGGCATCGGCAATTTCGGCACCGGCAGATTGATTATCTCTGATGGCGGTGTCGTCAATAACCAGACCAGCGTCATCGGGGCGGCTGCCGTTGCCGTTGGCAGCGTGACAGTGACCGGAACCGGGTCGCAGTGGAACAGTGCGGGGGCCTTGCTTGTCGGCTCGTCCGGACAAGGTTCGTTGACTATTTCCGATGGTGGTGTCGCCAGCAGCCAAAGTGGTATTCTTGGCTTTAGCAGCAGTTCCAGCGGTACTGTGACGGTGACAGGAGCAGGGTCGCAATGGAGTGATTCCGGTGGTTTGACGGTCGGCAGCCAAGGGAATGCTAAACTGACCATTGCTGCGGGAGGCCGGGTTAATGCACTGAGCGTGCTTTTGGCAGGCAGCGGGTCAAGCACGGGCACTCTGGCCATCGGGGCGGAAACAGGGTCGGCCCCGGTTGCGCCAGGCATCCTTCAGACTGCGAGCATCACATTTGGAACGGGTGCAGGTAAACTGGTCTTCAACCACACTGCAAGCAACTATGTGTTCGACGCCTCTATTAATGGCGGCGCGAACAATGCGACAGGTTCTGGCACTGGCCTGGTCGGCGGCGGTCTGGTCGAAGCGATTGCCGGACGCACCATTTTAAATGCCGGTCATGGCAACTTCACCGGTTCCCTGCAGGTGAGCGGTAGCGGTGTTCTGCAGGTCAATGGCGACATGTCTCGTGCCTCTGCCTCGGTTCTTGCCGGTGGTACCCTGGAAGGCAACGGCATTGTCGGTAACACCGTCAATGCGGGCACTGTTTCGCCGGGAGGTTCCATCGGTATCCTGACCGTTGCCGGTAACTACGCCGGCAACAGCGGCTTGCTGCTGATCGAGACGGTGTTGGGTAACGATAGTTCGCCAACCGACCGGTTGATCATAAACGGTGACGTTTCAGGCACCACCACAGTGGTCGTCAGTAACCGTGGTGGCTCCGGCGCGCAGACAGTCGACGGTATCCAGATCATCAGGGTTGATGGCATTTCCCCCGCCAACGCCTTCACGCTCAGGGGTGATTATGTCACCGAGACCGGCCAGCAGGCGGTTATTGCTGGAGCTTACGCTTACACATTGCGCCATAATAGTGAGACCAGTCCTACCGATGGCAACTGGTACCTGACTTCGGAGATGACTCCCGTTGATCCGGACACAGGCCTACCCAGCGTCGACCCGGAAACCGGTTTGCCGGAAGAAGGCCCGCGCTATCAGGCTGGCGTGCCGCTCTATGAGCAATACCCGCAGATTCTGGCATCCCTGAACACGGTGCCGACCCTGCAACAGCGCGTCGGTAATCGCAGTTGGTCGAATAATGGCGCTGTGGGCAAAACGCCCGGCACTTATGGTATGTGGGGCCGCATCGAAGGCACCCGCACCGCCTCCGACCCGGCCCGTTCCACGAGCCATGCCCATCGTGACACCGATCTGTGGAAGTTGCAGACCGGCTTCGACTTCGGTCTGCACCCGAGTGCTGACGGTGCGCTGATCGGCGGCGTCAACATCTCCTATGGCAAAGCGCTTGCCGATATAGCCTCGCCTTACGGTCGCGGCAAGATAGACGCCACCGGCACCGGTGTCGGCGCCACCCTGACCTGGTATGGCCCGCGCGGTTTTTATGTCGATGGCCAGGTGCAGGTGACATGGTTTGATAGCGACATCACCTCGACCACCGAAGGCCGCAAGGATGTCAAGGGCAATAACGGCCACGGCTACGTGCTCTCCGCCGAGACCGGCAACCGTTATGAACTCGGCAACGGCTTCTTCCTGACGCCACAGGTTCAACTGGTCTATTCCCGAGTCGATTTCAATAGCTTCACCGACCCGTTCGGTGCCCGCGTCTCGCTGAATGACGGCGACAGCCTGCGTGGCCGCTTCGGGGTGTCGCTCGATCATGAGGCGCAATGGGTTGCGAAAGACGGCACGAAGAGCCGTTCGCATCTCTACGGCATCGCTAACCTGTACAATGAGTTCCTCGATGGTACCAAGGTTGACGTCTCCGGCGTCCGTTTCGCTACCCGCGATGAACGCACGTGGGCCGGGGTTGGTATCGGTGGCACCTATGAATGGGCCAACGGCGCTTACGCTTTTTACGGCAACGCCAATATCGCCGGCAGTGTCGAGCATATGAGCGACAGCTACGCCTTTGGCGGCACCCTCGGCTTCCGCGCACGCTGGTGATGCGGGCTGAAAACAAAATGCTCCGGCTCATTCATGAAGCCGGAGCGAAACCGCGTGAAATGCATTTCTTTCGTGGTCATGCTTGTTCAAGCGGTCAAATTTACGATGAGCATTAGCATTGGAGTAGGCGCGTCAACCAACCTTACCCCGCAATAGCCTTTAGCTTCGTGATCACAGTCTTTGCCGACAGCGGTTCAATGGCAGCAATCAAGGCGTTGAAATGAGCTGTTGCGACATGTGTTTCGATCGCGGCTTCGTCTTGCCAGATTTCATAGAAGACAAAGTGTCCCGGTGCGTCCAGATTCTGGTGAAGACGATATAGGATGTTACCAGGCTCGGCTTTGCTTGGCGAAACGGCAGCTTCAAGAGCCAACCGTAATGTTGCTTCCTGGCCGGGCTTTGCATGCATCTCGGCAACGATAGCGATATTTTGTGCGGATACGGTCATTCTGCATCTCCTTGGGCTTGTAGAATCACGATGTGATTCTTCCTCGCAACTCGCATGATAGCCATGTTTTTTTCTTATTAATATATTTGTCGGTTTGAAATCGCGGTCACATTCTCAACTGCTCTGCGAAACCAATTCTTAAGTCTGTTTGCCATCTTCGCTCTACCGTGCCTTCTGCTTGCCATGATCGCGGGGCAAGGAGGCATTCCCGTTCCTGAGATTATTTTTCAGGACCAGTTTTACTCATAGCATCGCCATTACCGTCATGTCGTTTATCTCCCGTTCCCTTCTTATCCTGTCTGTCGCTCTTCTGCTTGGTTCCCACGCCTTTGCACAGGAGAGCGCCCGGATCGACCGTGATCCTTATCTTCTTGTGGTCACCACCCGGATGCCGAATGGTGAGCCGGTTCGTAAACCGTGGTTCTCTAGCCAGCGTGGACGCGGATTGTCCTTCGCCGAGGCGGAGGTTTCGCCGCCGGATCGTTCGTTGGCCGGTCGGGTTGCGTCTGCGGTTTCGGGGGATTGGAATGTGGTGAGTGTCGGCCCGGTTGAAGAGGCGACGCCCGCAAAGGCTTTTGCCGAAGCAGCTCTGGGGCGCGATGTCCTGCTGTATGTTCACGGCTATCGCGAGACGTTCGAGAGCGCAGCTTCAAGCGCCGCGCAGCTATCGAGTGGCATAAAATTCCGTGGCGCTACTGCACTGTTCACATGGCCCTCAGCCGCAGCGACGCTTGATTATGGCTATGACCGTGAAAGCGCGATGTGGTCGCGTGACGCGCTGCTCGATTCCCTGATGGCATTGGCCCGCTCCAATAGCGGTGGGCGCATCAACATCGTGGGTCACAGCATGGGAACGATGCTGATCCTTGAAACCTTGCGGACATTCCGTGCCGAAGGCGGCGAAACTGCGATGGCGCGCATCGGCGCCATTGTGCTGGCGTCACCGGATATGGATATTGATCTCTTCACCCAGGCTGTCGAACGCCTTGGGCCGGATGCAAAGAAGATCACGGTCATCAGTTCTACAAAGGATCGGGCCCTGGCGCTGTCCAGTACGCTCGCAGGTGGCGTGGTGCGTGCCGGAGCAGCCAGCCGCGAGCGCCTCGATGCCCTTGGCGTGCGCGTCGCTGATGCCTCGGATTTCGGTGGTGGCCTGATCAATCACGATCTGTTCCTGTCCAGCCCCGATGTGCAGCAGGTTGTGAAGCGCGCTATAGATCGTGAGCGATAATCAAGTTCCTTCCGCAGGAACTTTATCCTGCGGAGAGGTTATCACACGCAGTCAGTAAACGGCTCTTATCGTTTTGCCGACCTTGTCGACAATTTCTCCGATCTCATTTTCCGAAATGATCAATGGTGGTGACAGGGCGATGGTGTCGCCCGTGGTGCGCATCATCAGCCCGGCTTCGCGGAAACCATATTCCATTGCCGCGAAGCCCTTCTTTCCGGGGCCATCGGGTGATGGAGCAAGATCAATTCCCGCGACGAGGCCTATGGTCCGAATATCCTGAATCTCGGGAATTTCCCGAAGTGCCATGATAGCTTCGGCCCATACAGGCTCCAGACTTTTTGCCCGTTCGAACAGCTTTTCATCCTCATAGAGGTTAAGTGCCGCCAAAGCAGCCGCACATGCGATAGGATGCGCCGAATAGGTATAACCGTGGAACAGTTCGATAATGTGCTCCGGCCCGGCCATGAAAGTATCGTGAATTCCCCTGCGCGCAATGACGCCACCCATTGGAGCGGCACCTGAATTGACAGCTTTTGCAAACGTAATCATGTCGGGCACCACGCCGTAGCGTTCTGCCGCAAATGGAGCACCGAGCCGTCCGAAGCCGGTGATCACCTCATCAAAAATCAGCAGAAGTCCGTGGCGATCGCAGATATCGCGTAGTCGCTTCAAATATCCTTGTGGCGGAGGTAAAACGCCGGTCGAACCGGCCATGGGCTCAACGATGACGGCGGCGATGGTCGATGCATCATGTAGTGCGATGATCCGCTCCAGTTCGTCTGCAAGATGCGCGCCCCATATGGGTTCACCTTGGGTAAAGGCTTGTTCGGCCCGATTGTAGGTGTGCGGCAGATGGTCGATTCCATTGAGAAGCGGGCCGAATGTTTTGCGGTTGGGGGAGATGCCGCCAACCGAGATGCCTCCGAAGCCGACGCCATGATATCCGCGTTCGCGACCGATCAAACGGGTGCGGTGACCTTCTCCTTTGGCCCGCCAGTAGGCAAGTGCAATTTTCAATGCAGTATCGACAGCTTCCGAACCTGAATTGGTGAAGAAAACATGATCGAGGTCACCAGGCGCAAGTTCGGCAATTTTTGTCGCCAGCCTGAACGCGTCGGGGTGGCCGTATTGAAATGTCGGCGCGTAATCCAGTGTCGCTGCCGCATTCTGGATTGCCTCGACAATCGACGCGCGCCCGTGTCCGGCATTGCAACACCATAATCCGGCCGTGCCGTCGAGAATGGTCCGGCCCTCGGGGGTGTAATAATGCATGTTCCTGGCGCTGGCGACGATGCGCGGGTTTTTCTTGAAAGCTCTGTTTGCGGTGAAGGGCATCCAGAAGGCTTCGAGGTCATTCGGGACCGGGGAGCCTGATTGAGGAAAGTCTGTCGGCATGGGATTCTCCTGATGCCTTAAACTGAGCCGTTTTTTCCTCAACGGCCAGCACGATAAAAGTCTTATATTGCAATAGGACTGATCCGATAACGGAAGTAAGTCCACGCTTGAGTGTAACAATATGCATAAGAACAAGGAAAGATACGAAGCCCTATTTCAAAATGCTCAGGAGATCGCTACGAGACGCTGGCAACTATTCTCCATAAAGGAGCTTACTGGGGGCGGGGATAATGAAAAGCAGTTTTGTAAAAGTAATCACGGCGCTTTCTATTTCAGCCGTTGTTGGTGCATGTGCGGGGCGAGAGGCTCGGCCAATCAGCGTGACCCACCACATGGACGGACAGCTTGACTGCGCATCGATCACGCGCGAGTTCGAAGCGAATGAAAGGCAGATTCTGGTTACACTGAAAGAAAAAGATGATGGGGTGGCCAAGAATGTCGTGCTCGGGGTAACCGGCGTCGTTCTGTTCTTTCCGGCTCTGTTTTTCATGGATCCGAAGTCTCCTGAGAGAGTGGAGATTGAGGCCCTTCGCAGCCGCAATCGTGTTTTGGAGGATCTGTCGCACACCAAGAAAAACTGTGTCATGGAATCGAAGCTGGACCTGGTCTACAAAAGATTGGACGGTCGGAGCTAAGGACGGATAGGCGGATCAGGCCGCAGGATAATCTGCACATCACATGAATTCATTGCATTGCTCTTTTGGAAGACCATCCGTAAATACATGGGACCCGAACCGGTTTGAGTCCCGGCAGTGCAAGAAAATGAAATGGCAGCGCAAGAAATGACATCCTCCTACTCTTCTGTCGCGGTTCTTCCCGGTATCGCTCGGCTGGCGTCAGAATATCGTGTCATTTTTTGCGATGTGTGGGGCGTTCTACATAACGGCGTCAATGCCTATCCGGCGTCAGTCGACGCCTTGACGCGTTTCCGCGAACAGGGAGGCGTGGTTGTGCTGGTGTCGAATGCTCCTCGTCCTGGAGCGGAGGTTGCCAGGCAGCTTGAGCAGTTTGGAGTCACATCATCGGCTTTCGATGCGATTGCAACGTCAGGCGATGTTTCGCGGGAGGCCATCCGTGCGCGCTCCGGCCAAAGCGTTTATCACATAGGCCCGCCGCGTGATCTGCCGGTTTTCGAAGGGGCGAATGTCAGGTTCGCGTCGCTGGAGGAGGCTGATTACGTTGTCTGTACCGGCCTTGACGAGGATGAAACCGAAACTGTTGCAACCTATCTCCCGGTGTTGGAGGTCATGCGTCGCAGGAAATTGTGGATGCTGTGCGCCAATCCAGATCTGGTGGTGGAACGCGGCGACGTACTGGTCGAGTGTGCAGGCTCCATCGCGGCTGCCTACGAAGACATGGGTGGAGAAGTTTATTGGGCTGGAAAGCCATATCCCCCGGTTTACGACAGAGCGCTGGAAATGGCGTCTTCAGCAGCCGGTAGATCGTTTTCAAAATCGGATGTTATCGCCATCGGCGATGCAATCCGCACCGATGTTGCAGGGGCGGAAACATATGGTATCGATTGCGTGATGATTGCGCGCGGAATTCACAGTGACGTTCTCGGCCTGGAGCGTGGAGGCGAGTTTTTACCACAACGCGTCGTTGAATGGATTAATGGCCAGGAGGTCAGGCCCAAGGCTGTTATCGATATGCTGGCGTGGTGAAACTGGCTGCCTCTGCGGTCGATATCATCATGGTGCCCTGAGCAACAATAACATCGCACAGATGTGATAATAATTTTCTTCACAGCGAGATGAAATTGCGTCTCATTGGAGTCGCTGCTTAATTTTTTCTAACGGCCCTATAGTGATTGCAGAAAACCGGGTAGTCAATTTTCAGATAATTCTATAAAGAGCTGGGCTATTCCAACAGAGCTTGAAAGTAAAGTTAGACTACTCTTGTTGTAGTCCCATTTGTCTATTTTCATAAAGTAATTTCGGCACCAAAGTCGCATGGAAACAAATCGCGACGTCCCCTAACTTTTCGTTGATGCCTGAAATGGAGGAGTGGACAAGTGCCCGTCGATCGTACGGCAAAATTCGCCCTGCTACCGACACTATATTTCGAGGATCTGGCGGTCGGTCAATCCGCCAGCCTTATACGGGCTGTTGCCGATGCGGACTTGATAGGACTGGCCGATACGGAAAAGGGGCTTGGAGATATTGCTCCTGAAGAGTTCTACTCTACCGAATTTTATGCCGCGAGATTGAGATTTGGCCAGTATATAGCGCATGGCATGTTCACCTCCAGTCTGGTCGCCGCAGTCATAGGCACGCAGCTACCGGGAGTGGGAGGCATCTATCTGTCGCAGACTTTCCAGTATATCGCTCCGGTTCGTATCGGGGATGTCATCACTGCGAGAGTCGAAGTCATGGAACTCATCCATGCACGGCGGCGCGTGCGGCTGTTTTGTGAATGCCTGCGTGATGGTGTTCCGGTACTGGAAGGTGAAGCCTGGATAGCAGTTCTTTCTCGCCCGACACCTTGACCTCGGAGGGGAATCCCGACAGGTTGCGCACCACCAAGACAGACGGGGCGCAGATAGCACGACATGACAAAGGGGATATTGCCGCCGATACCCTTGCTGCCGGTTTGTCGCGATAGCGATGAGACGCCGGAAGCATTGCGCGGTTCCTATATCGCCATCGGTAATTTCGATGGCCTGCACCTCGGCCACCAGTACCTCATACGCCAGATGCAAGCCCGAGCCTTGAGAGCCGGAAAGCCTGCTGCCGTCATGACGTTCGAGCCGCATCCGCGACAATTCTTCAACCCGGAAAAACCTTTCTTCCGTCTGACATCGGAAGCTGTCAAGGAAATCGTACTGACAAAGCTCGGAGTCGACGGGCTGTTCGTTCGTGGTTTCGACGGTATTCTTGCCCGTCAGAATGCCTCGGATTTCGTTTCGATGCTGCGGCGTGATATCGGGGTGAGCGGAGTCGTTGTCGGGCATGATTTTCATTTCGGGCGCAATCGCGAGGGCACTCCGGAGCGGCTCGGCATATTGTGTGCCGATCAGGGGCTGGATTGTACCGTGGTTGAACCGTTTCGCGATGGCGATATCGTGGTGTCCTCCAGTGCCATTCGCAAGGCTCTCGCCGAGGGGGATATAGGCAGGGCGAACACTCTGCTCGGCTATCGCTGGTTTATTCGCAGTACCGTAATACATGGTGCAAAACGGGGCAGGGAGCTCGGGTTTCCTACTGCCAATCTTATCCTTGATAAGGGTTGTGACCTAAGCCACGGCTGCTACAGCGTACGTGCTGTTCTTGGCGATGGAACCGTCCACGATGGAGTTGCGAGTTTCGGGCGCCGCCCGATGTTCGATAATGGTGCCCCGCTTTTTGAGGTTCATCTGTTTGACTTCTCCGGCGACCTGTACGGTCAGGAGATGAATGTTGAAATCATTGGCTGGATACGAGCGGAACAAAGCTTTTCCAGTCTTGCCGATCTGGTCGCTGCGATTGCGAACGACGCTGGCACCGCGCGAGCGCAATTGAGTGTGGCCAGCGGATCATCGATGATCGCTTGAAGGATATTTTTTCGATCAGACACGCAGAGATTGTTTGAAGAAAATATCGCGAAATGATGCTTTATAGGGCTTAGGTGCTTCAGGGGAGATGTATGGCAGGCTGCATATAATCGCGTCGCCAGCCCCTTTATCTGTTGCCTTTCCACTGCTACAAGCGCTCACATGTTTCCGTCCTTGTGGTGTTGCAGCGCGACGGGAAACGGTCGCGCATCCCGAATTATCGGCCCGGCCTTCGCGTGAAAGCGAGGGTCCGGGTTTCCGTCGCTTCGATTACCACTGACACGACGCTTCTTTCAGCCGCTGCCGCCCCGCAAAGAAGCTTAATTTTCCGGATTTGATTTTCATGAACGACAAGAATGTCACCACAGCGCGCGATTATTCGGAAACGCTGTTTCTGCCGCAGACAGGCTTTCCCATGCGTGCGGGTCTGCCCCAACGCGAACCAGTGCTGCTCGAGCGCTGGCATGAGATGAAGTTGTATGAGCGCCTGCGCGAGATCGGCAAGGGCCGCCCGCGTTTTGTGCTGCATGACGGACCTCCCTATGCCAACGGCAATATCCATATCGGCCACGCACTGAACAAGATTCTGAAGGATCTGGTGGTGCGCTCGCAGCAGATGCTTGGCTTCGATTCCAATTATGTGCCCGGATGGGATTGCCACGGGCTGCCGATCGAGTGGAAAATCGAAGAAGAATACCGCGCGAAGGGTAAGAACAAGGACGAAGTTCCTGTCGTTGAGTTCCGCCGCGAATGCCGGGCCTTTGCCGATAACTGGATCAATATCCAGCGTGAGGAGTTCAAACGCCTGGGCGTCGAGGGTGACTGGAACGATCCCTACGAGACGATGGCCTACGATGCGGAAGCGCAGATTGTTCGTGAGTTGCATAACTTCGCGACGACAGGCCAGCTTTACCGCGGCTCCAAGCCGGTGATGTGGTCGCCGGTTGAGAAAACCGCCCTGGCCGAGGCCGAAGTCGATTATCTTGAAAAGACGTCTCCCACAATCTGGGTTGCCTTCCCTATCGTGAAAACGTCCGACCCGGAACTCAAGGGCGCGCGCGTCGTGATCTGGACGACGACCCCCTGGACGATTCCGGCCAACCGCGCCATCAGCTATGGGGCTTCCATTGAGTATGGCCTTTACAAGGTTACCGATGCCGACGCCGATAACTGGGCGAAAGTCGGTGATGAATTCGTGCTTGCGGACAAGCTGGCCGCAGATACCTTCGCGGCGGCGCGGGTGGCTGAATACCAGCGTCTGCGTGATGTCGATCCGACGACCATTCAGCGTTGCGCCCATCCATTCCGTGGCCTGGAAGGTGCCGATGGATACTGGGACTTCGATGTTCCGATGCTGCCGGCGGATTATGTGACCGATGACGCCGGAACCGGCTTCGTTCACACTGCGCCCGGTCACGGAGCGGATGACTACGTTACCTATATCAAGAACCGTGCGATGTTTGCCGAGTGCGGTACCGACGAGGTTCCGCATACGGTTTCCCCGGATTCATCTTACTTCCCGCATGTCCCATTCTTTGCGGGTGAGCGTATCATGGATGAGAAGGGGAAGGATGCGGGAGCCAATGAGTCAGTCATCCGCAAGATGATGGAGGTCGGCGCGCTCATCGCACGCGGACGGCTCAAGCATCAATATCCTCATTCCTGGCGCTCCAAGGCTCCGTTGATCTTCCGCAACACGCCGCAATGGTTCATCGCCATGGACAAGCCGATAGAGGGCGGCAACGACACGTTGCGGCAAAGGGCCCTTGCGGCTATCAAGACAGTGGCCTGGGTTCCGGCCAGCGGCGAAAACCGCATCACCGGCATGATTGAGAACAGGCCTGACTGGGTTGTCTCGCGTCAGCGCGCCTGGGGCGTTCCGATCGCAGTCTTTGTTGCCAGAGACACCGGCGAACTGCTCAGGGATGAGCGGGTTAATGCCGCGATCGCTGAAGCGTTCGAACGTGATGGTGCCGATGCATGGTATGCCGATTCAGATGGCGGTGGGTTCCTCAAGCCGTTCGGTTATGATCCGGCCAATTACGAGAAGGTGAATGATATCCTTGATGTCTGGTTCGATTCAGGTTGCACCCACACATTCACACTTGAGAAGCGCGATGACCTGAAAACCCACCGGAAGGTCGATGGTGGCGTGGATACCGTCATGTACCTTGAGGGGTCGGACCAGCATCGCGGCTGGTTCCATTCCTCCTTGCTGGAATCATGCGGCACACGCGGGCGCGCGCCTTACGATATTGTTCTGACGCATGGTTTCGTTCTGGACGAAAAAGGTCAGAAGATGTCCAAGTCGCTGGGCAACGTCGTGTCACCGCAGAAGGTCATCAAGGATTCCGGCGCAGATATCCTACGTCTGTGGGTAGCGGCTTCCGACTATTCTGATGACCTCAGGATAGGCACTGAAATCCTGAAGACTTTCGTCGAGACCTATCGCAAGTTGCGTAACTCCGTTCGTTGGATGCTTGGCTCACTCATGCATTTCCGTGAAGAAGACCGTATCGCGCCACACCGGATGCCGGAGCTGGAGCGCTTCGTTCTTCATCGGTTGTCCGAGCTTGATGGCGAAATGCGTGAAGCTTACGCGACATTTGATTACAAGCGGATCGTTGCGCTTCTCAATGGTTTTATGACTGGCGATCTATCGGCGTTCTATTTCGACGTCCGTAAGGACGCTCTTTATTGTGATCCCAAATCCAGCCTGGTGCGCAAGTCCGCGCTGACTGTTATCGACGAAACGTTCCGTCGTGTAACGGCATGGCTGGCGCCAATCCTTGCCTTCACAGCCGAAGAAGCATGGCTGGAGCGTTACCCGTCCGAGACCGGTTCGATCCACCTCGAAACCTTTCCTGAAACCCCTGTTGAATGGCGAGACGATGCGCTTGCCAGTCGCTGGGCCAAGATCAGGCGGGTTCGGCGTGTCGTGACAGGAGCGCTTGAAATCGAACGTGCAAACAAGAGGATCGGCGCGAGCCTTGAAGCTGCGCCTGTAGTCTACATCTCCGATCCCGAACTGGCCAATGCTGTTGAAGGTCTGGATTTTGCCGAAACCTGTATCACCTCCGCGATTGTCATCGAGACAGGCGAGGGGCCTGCAGACGCATTCAGGATTGAGGATGTGAAAGGAGTCGCGGTGGTGTTTGCGGCTGCGCAGGGCCGTAAATGCGCCCGTTCCTGGAAAATACTTCCTGAGGTCGGCAGCGATCCCGAATATCCGGATGTTACCCCTCGCGATGCGATGGCACTCAGGGAGTGGGATGCCGAGAGGGGCGCTGCGTGAGGCGTCGCTCTTCTTCCGCCGTTCGGATCGGGTTCATTGCCGCCCTGCTGACGCTGCTTGCCGATCAGGCATCAAAGCTGTTTCTCCTGTTCGGCTATGATCTGCCGGTGCGGCAACCCGTTGCTCTGACGTCTTTTATCGATCTAACGGTCGAATGGAACCGAGGTGTTTCCTATGGAATGTTCCAGCAGGAAAGCGACCTTGGGCGCTGGATTCTCATCAGCATATCCATCGTTACAGCGATAGCTCTCAGCATCTGGCTGAGTCGGGTGAAAACCAGGGTTCTTGCTCTTTCGCTCGGTCTCATTATTGGCGGTGCGATAGGAAATGCGATTGACCGAATTGCATACGGAGCTGTTTTTGACTTCGTCTATTTCCATATCGGAACGGTTTCGTGGTATGTGTTCAATATAGCCGATGCCGCCATCGTTTTGGGCGTGGTCGGTCTCCTTTATGACTCCTTCGTACTCGACAGGAAACGAGCGAAGGCGTGAGTGGAAAACGTGAGTCTAATGTGGCCAAGCCGCCATATGTTCGCCCGATTGGGCAGGCAAGGCAGTTCTATGGATCAAGCGGGACGGTTATGACGATGAACAGTTACTGGAATGGTTTTCGGATCGCTCGTCTGGCAGCGGTCAGTATGCTGGCGCTGATGGCTTTCGGTACTAAAGGCGTTCGAGCCGAGGAAGGCGAATTCGCCAAGAGCATTCTCGGCTCTATTGGGCTTATTCCCGAGGAAAAAGACCCGATCCAGTATCGTGAGCGTGCTCCTCTCGTGTTGCCGCCAAAGCTGGATCTGCCTACGCCAGTTGAGGGTGGGCAGGGAGAAAAGAGACACAGCAACTGGCCGAAGGATCCGGACGTCGCCGCTGCCCGAGAGCGCGCCGCAGACGCCGTACAGCCCCGCACCCAGACGAGAGAATGGAAAGCGAATACCAACGACAGGTTGCCAGCGGAAGAGCTGCGCCGCACCCGTTCTGCCGGTCGCGATCCCTCAGACCGTACACCTGTAAACCCGCTGGCGAGAGACAAGCGTGAAGCGGATGGTTGGGTGCATCCGGATAAGCTGCGCTCTACCGCAAAATCATATCGCGACGCGGATGCATTGGAGCCCGGGCAGGAGCCCAACAGGCGTGAACTGACAGATCCTCCTACAGGTTATCGCCGCACCGCCGGTGACGGCACATTTGTTCCTACTGCGGATGCTCCTCGCGATCTATCTGATCCGGCCAGCCCGTATTATATGGAACAACAAAGGCAGAAGAGGGCCAAGGAATAAAACTCTTGAGGATGAGGGATGGACATCTGTTCCTATTCTCAGCATTAGGGCGCCGCTCACGTCTGGGAGCGGCGTTTCCAGTTTTAGAAAAGTTGACGATTCCAAAGAGAAAAAGCTGCCCTAAATCCGGTACACGGTACTTTGTGCATGCAAACCAACGCTGTCCGAAAGTGTTATGTTTCAGAGCGTAATGAAAAAATGACTCCGGAAATTCAGTATCCCGTTCCAGCAGAACTCTCCGATTTTTTACAGTCCTCCACGCGAGTGATGAGTTTTTGAACACCAGTGCGGAAAACTGGTTCAAGTCAGAAGGCAGGCCGACGCGATGTCAGATGATACCATTTCAGATGTTTCTCACATGGAGAAAAATGTGAAGACCAAGAGTGAGACCGGGCCGAAGGTAACTTCCTTCTCTCTTGATAACGGACTTGATGTTGTCGTGATCCCCGATCACCGTGTGCCTGTCGTCACCCATATGATCTGGTATCGCAACGGTTCGGCGGATGATCCAGTCGGGCAATCTGGGATCGCTCATTTCCTCGAACACCTGATGTTCAAGGGAACGACGAAACATCCCGAAGGTGAGTTTTCCAAAGTCGTTTCAGCACTTGGCGGGCAAGAAAACGCTTTTACTTCATTCGACTATACCGCCTATTTTCAACGGATCGCCCGTGAGCATCTCGCAACGATGATGGAGTTCGAGGCGGACAGGATGAGCAATCTTCTGCTCGATGCGGCGGTTGTCGGTCCTGAACGGAATGTTGTGCTGGAAGAGCGCCGCATGCGTGTCGAAACCGACCCCGCCGCGCAACTGTCGGAGGCAATGGCGGCCGGGTTGTTCGTTCACCACCCCTATGGAACGCCGATCATCGGTTGGACGCACGAAATCGAGCATCTCGGACGCGACGAGGCGTTGGCCTATTACAACCATTTCTACACCCCGGAAAACGCTATTCTCGTGGTAGCGGGTGATGTGACCGAAGAAGAGGTCCTCAATCTGGCGCAGCGCACATATGGCCAGATTCCAGCTCGCGGCAAGGCGCCTGTCCGTTTCCGCCGGCGTGAGCCCGAGCCCTGGGCGGCGCGGCACATCACGGTCGCGGATCCCAAGGTTGAACAGCCTACCGTTCAACGTCTCTACCTGACTCCTTCTTCGAGAACTTCCGAGGGTGGTGACGCTCAGGCTCTCGAGGTTCTTGCAGAAATCATGGGTGGGGGAGCAACCTCCTACCTCTATCGCAAACTCGTTCTGGATCAGGGTGTCGCCGTGAATGCCGGTGCCTGGTACATGGCGTCGGCCATGGAAGAAACACGGTTTTCTCTGTACGCCATTCCAGCGGAAGGTATCTCACCGGAGAATCTGGAAGCTGCTATCGATGCCGCGATTGCAAATCTTGCCGCGGAAGCATTTTCCGATCAGGCGATCGAGCAGGCCAAGACGCGCCTTATTGCGGAAACCGTCTACTCCTCTGACAGTCAGAGTTCCATGGCTCGCATTTTCGGCGCCGGTCTCGCCATTGGCGAAACCATTGCGGATATTCTGCGCTGGCCCCGGGATATCGAAGCCGTCACCAGGGAAGAGTTGCAGTCCGTTGCGCGGCGCTTCCTGACATTGAACCGCTCAGTGACCGGTTATCTGATCAAGAAAACGGATTGAGAAACATCATGTCGCCTGCCTCTGAAGAAGCAGGCTCGGCTCTGAGCCATGCGGAAAGTTAATATGCCTCATCATTCCATCCAGTCCAGCGTCGCCACGAGTTCCCCATCATCGCCCACCCGCGTCATACCCGTGGTTTCGCCACGAGGCATTGCGGCATGGAGTGTTCGGTCAGATATAGCGCCGTTGATTGCATTGTCGTTCACCCTTGAAGGCGGTTCTTCTCAAGACCCCGCCGGCAAGGAGGGATTGATGCAACTCATGTCCCGTCTTCTCGATGAGGGAGCCGGGCCTTACGATTCCGATGCTTTTCAGGAAGAAATGGCGGCGCGTGCCATCGAACTGTCATTCAACGTCAGCCCCGATGGTCTGAGCGGATCACTGAAAACGCTTCTGACGCATGCGGATAAGGCATTCGAGTTGCTGCGTCTCGCTCTTCTTGAGCCGCAATTTGATGAAAAGGCGATCGAACGTGTCCGCGCCCAGACGTTGGCCGGTTTGCGTTACCAGAAAAATGACCCGGGCGTCATGGCGTCCAAGGCTTTTTTTGAGACGGGTTTCCCCGGGCATCCTTATGGCTCGATCGGCTCCGGCACATTGGAAAGTGTTGCGGCTCTAACGCGCCAGGATATCGTGGATATCCATGCACGCATCGTATCTCGCGCCCAACTGAAGATTGCTGTGGTCGGTGCTTTCGATGACGCTGAGATCGGCAGGTTGCTTGATCGTGCATTTGCGGACCTTCCCGCTGCCAACAAGCTGAATCAAATTCCGAAGGTAATTCTCGCCAACCGTGGCAAGCGCATTCTCCAGGATCTCGACGTGCCGCAATCGGTTATCCGTTTCGGCTGCAACGGATTGTCATGGAGCGACCCTGATTTCACCGCGGCATATGTTCTCAATCACATATTCGGTGGCGGCGCATTCACATCGCGGCTTTTTCAGGAAGTACGGGAGAAGCGGGGTCTTGCCTACAGTGTCGGAACCTCACTGGTAAGTTACCGGCAGGCGGCAATGACAATGGGTTACACAGCAACCAAGAACGAACGCGTGGCTGAATGTCTCGAGGTCATCTCCAGCGAGATGATGCGATTGAAAACCGAAGGGCCTTCTGCCGAGGAGTTGCAAAAGGCCAAGGATTATCTGATCGGCTCCTATGCTCTCGGGTTTGACACCTCGACCAAGATTTCTCACCAGTTGGTCCAGATTGCTTTCGAGGGCCTTGATGTTGAGTATCTGTCGCGTCGCAATACCCTTGTCGCAGCTGTAACGCTGGATGATATCCGCCGCGTTGCGGAACGTGTCTTCGCCGACGGTAGCCTTCTGGTCGTGGTGGCGGGACGGCCTGAAGGCTTCGAGGTCTGATCTTTAAAAGCTTCATCTTCAAAAAGCCGGATGAACGATCCTCTCAGATTGATCATCTGATGGTTTATCGTGAAAATTCACTGGCAAGCTCGCACGGCGTTGGCTAACCTGAGTCGTGCAAAATCGGCATGCGATCATGTCCGATCAGGAAGTGATGGTCCAGAACTGGTGCCTCTGTAAGACTTGTGCAGGTCTTGCCTTCGCGTCCCGTTTGCGGATCTGCATATTCAAGGAGCAGGCGCATGGCGCTGGTACAGTCCGTTGATTTGACATTTGCCTCCGAAATCGGTTCCGGTGGGCTGTTGCAGGCTGGTTATGATGCTGCGCTGGCATTGGTTGAAAAGGCTGTTGTCCGGCTTCACGAGGACGACAAATCCGGTCGCCTCCCGCTTTTGTCTCTGCCTGCTGTGACTGCTGATCTGGCTGCGGTGGAAGATGCCGCATCGCGATTGCGCAAGGATGCGACAGATGTGGTTTTCCTTGGCACCGGAGGTTCCAGCCTTGGTGGCCAGGCACTCGCCCAACTGCGCGATTATGCTATTCCCGGTCTTGGACGGTTCCAGGAGAAACCCCGGATTCATTTTCTCGATAACCTTGATCCGGTTACATTCGGTCGGGTTCTGCAAAGCCTGCCGATAGCGACAACCCGTTTTGCTGCGATCTCCAAATCCGGTGGCACCGGCGAGACACTGATGCAGTGCATCGCGGTCATGACATTATTGGAGAAATCTGGCCTCAAAGGGCGGATCGGAGAGATGATCGTCGGTCTGTCCGAACCTCGTCGCGCTGGTGGCAAGAATGCCCTTCGTGACCTTCTCGAGCCGGAAGGCGTTCATTTCCTTGAGCACCATACCGGTGTCGGCGGACGCTACTCGGTCTTAACCAATGTCGGATTGTTGCCAGCCGCCGTGCTTGGCCTCGATATTGCAGCTATCCGCAAGGGGGCCGCCGATGCCATCGAGCCTTTGAAGGCGGGAAAACCGATTAATGAATTTCCCGCTGCCATCGGCGCTGCTCTTGGCGTCGCGGCCGCGCAACAGCAAAAGAATATCACTGTGATCATGGCTTATTCTGATCGCTTTGAGCGTTTCACGCGCTGGTGGGTGCAGCTTTGGGCCGAAAGCCTTGGGAAGGACGGCAAGGGAACACAGCCCGTTGCCGCCATCGGCCCTGTCGATCAGCACAGCCAGCTTCAGCTCTATCTTGCCGGACCGGCAGACAAGCTTTTCACCGTGATAACGACCGGAGTTGCCGGAAAAGGCCCGGAAATGGATGCGGCCCTCTCCGCACGCGCGGGCGAGCCCGGCTTTGCCGGCAAGCATATCGGCGATCTGGTCGCTGCGCAGGGCAGGGCGACAGCCGATACATTGGCGAAGAACAGCCGCCCGACGCGGCGTATCCATATCGAAACGTTAGATGAGCATGCGCTTGGTGAACTGCTGATGCATTTCATGCTGGAGACTATTCTCGCAGGCTATGCTTTTGGGGTTGATCCCTTTGATCAGCCAGCGGTCGAGGAAGGTAAAATTCTCGCCAAGCGTTATCTGTCAGGGAAATGAGTTTCTATGTCTGTAAGGTTTCTCGATCCCATTCTCGTTGACCAGATTGCGGCGGGTGAGGTCGTTGAACGGCCAGCTGCCGCAGTCAAGGAACTGGTGGAAAACGCCATCGATGCAGGTGCGCGGACGATAGAAATCACTATCGAAGGCGGTGGCCGCGAGCTCATCCGGGTCGTTGACGACGGATGCGGCATGGATGCGGAAGATCTTGCAATGGCTGTTGAGAGGCATGCGACCTCGAAACTGCCGGACGGCAATTTGTTCTCCATCGACACGCTTGGCTTCCGTGGTGAGGCTTTGCCCTCGATTGCTGCCGTGGCCCGGCTCTCGATCATGTCCCGAACCGCCAGTGCGGAAACCGGCTCTTCGATTGCGGTCGAGGCGGGTGTCAAGGGGCCGGTCAAGCCTGCGTCGACACCGCGTGGCACCCGTATCGAAGTAAGGGATTTATTCTTTGCTACGCCGGCGCGATTGAAGTTTCTGAAGTCCGATCGCTCCGAAACTCTGGCTGTGGTCGAGATAGTGCGCCGCCTGGCATTGGCCAATCCACAAATCCGTTTCACTCTTTCAGGTGCGGGAAATTCCGCCACGACTTTTGCGAGCGAACCGGAAAGTGCCGAAGGTTTCGTACGCCGGGCCGCGAAAATTCTCGGTAACGATTTTATCGATAACGCCATGGAAGTGGCGATGGAACGTGAAGGCGTATCGATCTTTGGTTTTGCCGGCCTGCCGACCTATCATCGTGGCACTTCCGGCCACATCCATTTCGTAGTCAACGGGCGTCCGGTGCGTGACAAGCTTCTGCTGGGGGCTGTGCGTGGTGCCTATGCCGATGTCATGGCATCTGATCGCCACCCGGTTCTGGCGCTGAAAATTGAACTGGCTCCCGGCCAGGTAGACGTCAACGTCCATCCGGCCAAAACCGAAGTCCGTTTCAGGGATTCCGTGCTGGTGCGCAACCTTGTCGTCACCGCAATCCGCGATGCTGTGGTTCGGTCAGGGTTCCGCTCTGCCACAACCGGTGGTGCGAGGACATTGGAGAGCCTGCGTCCGGCTCCGGGGCTGTTTCGCCAGATGTCGCTTCCAGGGCAATACCCTTCGCGCGCACCTGTTGCGGTACAAGGCTGGCAAAGGCCGCTTGAAACCGCAGGAGCAGACGAAGCAGCCCGGCAGGGCCTGTATGAGGCGTCGCAGGCAACCTACGTCGCTCCGGCATCGCCATTTACCGCTCCATCCGCCGATGCGCGGGCTGACTCGGCCGAGCCTCCTGCCGAACAGCTCGAAGCGCCACTCGGTGCTGCACGTGCCCAACTGCACGAAACATATATCGTTGCCCAGACCACTGACGGCATCATAATCGTCGATCAGCATGCAGCCCATGAGCGGCTGGTTTATGAGCGTCTGAAACGCGAGCGGGACGCATCCGGTATCGAGCGTCAATTGCTGCTGATTCCAGAAGTCGTGGAGCTGGATAGTATCGATGCGGAGCGCGTTCTGGCTGAAGCTGAATCCCTGGAAAAGGCAGGTCTTGTGCTGGAGAGCTTCGGCCCGGGCGCACTTCTCGTGCGAGAGGTGCCGGCTCTTCTGATCAAGGGATCTATCCGCAATATGATCCAGGATATTGCTGATGGCCTCGCCGAACTCAACGCCTCATCGCCGCTTGACGAGCGTCTAGACGCGGTTCTGTCCCGTATGTCCTGCCACGGTTCCATCCGCGCAGGGCGTCGCCTGCGCCCCGAGGAGATGAATGCACTTCTGCGCGAAATGGAGATCACTCCGAATTCCGGCCAGTGTAACCACGGTCGCCCGACCTATGTCGAACTGAAGCTGACGGATATCGAAAGGCTTTTCGGGCGTCGATAAGCGCTGTCCGCATTGAAGGCACGCCTTCCCATGCAGGATGGCGATGACCGGCCCGAGTGCGCCGCTTCACCCACGATCTTCTTTAAGAAGAACGATGTGGCCCAAGGAAGTCTGTAGCGTCGTGCGATTTTGAGGCCGAAGCGCAGCTCCTCATTGGCAAATGAAAAAATAAAGAGCGCAAACTCCGTTTACGGAAATACCGCTTCAGCGAAGCGTATCTCCTGTAACGCTCTGACAGCACACGTTTATGGCGGCAGAATGTTTGTAAATGAACGTGGCAGCCACGCTGATGCTGAAATAAAAATTACATGGTTGTGGCCGTATGACGCGTTGGGGAAATGGAGAAAGGCATCATACTGGCTTGGCTATGATTGATGGGATTGCCCGGATTGATATCCGACCTTGATCCCGCAATCGGCTTAGTCCGAAGTAACCACAAGGTGAATTGCCATGGAAAGAGTGATCAGATCCCCCGGAAAATACATTCAGGGCGTCAATGTTCTCGAGAGAGCGGGAGAATACGTAAAGGAGCTGGCCGGAAAATTCCTCATACTGGCAACGCCATCGGCTCAGGAATTAGCCAGCGGTGTCGTGGGCAAGAGCCTGACAACCAATGGGCTTGAGTTCCATCTCGTCAAATTCAACCGTGAGTGCTCGAAGAGCGAGATCAAGCGCCTCGTTGCCTTGATGGAAGCGGAACGCTGCGATGGTGTCATCGGAATCGGCGGTGGCAAGGCGATGGATACGGCCAAGGCTGTCGCCTATCAGCGGCAGGTGCCGGTCGTGATTGCTCCGACTATTGCATCCTCGGATGCACCTTGTAGCGCTCTTTCCGTGATCTACACCGATAGCGGAGCCTTTGAGGAATATCTGCTTCTTCCAAGCAACCCAGATATCGTGCTCGTCGATACTCAGGTTGTTGCCAATGCTCCAGCCCGCTTGCTCGTTGCTGGAATTGGCGATGCATTGGCAACGTGGTTCGAAGCGCGCGCATCCGCATCGGCCAATGCCACAGCTATGGCGGGAGGGCAGGCAACCATTACGGCACTGGCTATTGCCGAGACTTGCTATCGAACGTTATTGGCTGAAGGCTTCAAGGCCAAGACGGCGGTCGAGCGCAACGTGGTGACGGAAGCAGTCGAGCGCATTGTCGAAGCCAATACCTATCTCAGTGGCATCGGTTTTGAGAGTGGTGGTCTGGCTGCCGCGCATTCGATTCATAACGGCCTTACCGCAGTTGCCGATACACACTCGATTTATCACGGCGAGAAAGTTTCGTTCGGTGTGCTGGTTCAACTCGTCCTTGAAAATGCGTCACTGGAAGAAGTTGAGACAGTGTGCGGTTTTTGCGCCGAGTTGGGTTTGCCAATCACATTGGCTGAACTGAACATAACGACTGATATCGAGAAAAAAGCCAGAATTGTCGCCAATGCGGCCTGCGCAATGGGAGAGACGATACACAACATGCCCTTTGAAGTGTCTCCGGATCTGGTTTATGCAGCCATTCTGGCGGCCGATGCATTGGGCAGCGGTTTCGTAGAGCCCGTCTGAGCGAGGAATTAGAGGGGTTGGTGAGCGAGACATGCTCACATCGGAGCTATAACGTCGTTCCGGCTAATGACATTACGATAACGCCGTTTCAGACGGCGTTATTTTTTGCCGTCTAGAGCATTTTGCGTTCAATATGAATCGCTGCAATGCTCTAGCTTATTGTTAAAACGCACTTTCTTATCGTTCAATCAATACCGATTAACGGAAAGAGCTCTAGGCAGCTTCCATCGCCGCTCCCATGAGACGGCGAGCCTGTTGAGCAGTCATTGGATCGCCGAAAGCCGGACCTTGTGCATAGGAACATCCGAGCTGGTACAGGTCGATGGCGTTGGATTCCGTTTCAGCTCCTTCGGCGACGGCCTCCATCCCGAGTTCATCGGCAAGATTGATGATCGAGGAGAGAATGACCGGGCGCGCGCCTGCCGAGAGTTGTCTCACGAAAGATTGGTCTATCTTGATAGTGTCGAACGGCAGTCGCTGGAGATAGGAGAGTGCGGAATAACCGGTACCGAAATCATCGAGGGAAAGCCCTGCACCGAGATCCCTTAATCTCATGAAGAGTTGTGCAGCAAATTCCGGATTTTCCATCACAACGCTTTCTGCGAATTCCAGTTTGAGGGAGCCCGGCAGGACCCCGGTTCGGGCAATGACCGTCTTGACCTCCTGCAGTAACTCATGGCGCAGCAGATAGCGGCTGGACATGTTGATGGTTGCGAAGACCGGAGGGTCGACCTCCAGAGCCTGTTGCCAGGCTGCGAGTTCTCTTGCTGTCTGCTCCAGCGCGAACAGACCGAGATCCTCAATCAGCCCGGTTTCTTCGGCCAGTGGAATGAATTCCTTTGGCGAGAGTTCTCCGAGATGCGGGTGCTTCCATCGAAGAATGGCCTCGAAGCCAGCCACGGTCCGGTCTTCCAGCTTTACAATCGGCTGGAACACAACCTTGATCTCTCCGCCAAGCAGAGCGCGCTTGAGGTCACTTTCCATGGTGATGACATCGCTGAGATCTGCGCGCATCGATGGACGGAACACTTCTATGCGATTTCCACCCTGCGACTTGGCGTGAGCGACGGCAATCTCGGCATTCTTGTTGATTTCTTTGGCATCTACCGCTGTATGCGGATCATAAAGCACCAGCCCGAGTGACGCGGAGAGTGAGATTTCCTTGTCGGCATATGTAATTGGCGTCGTGACGGCACGACGCACGAGATCTGCAAAAGCCACCACCCTGTCAGGCTCCCGTTCCGAGAGGAGCAGAATGGCGAATTCATCGCTACCAAGACGAGCAATGGTATCTTGCGGACGAAGTAACCTGCTCAATCGGCGGGAAATCGTCAGCAATACAGAATCCCCTGCCGAGATGCCGACGAGATCGTTGACCTTCTTGAAGTGATCCAGGTCGATCATGAGAACGGTCGGACGCCATTTGTCGTCCGCAGCGGCAACTTTCAGTGCCGTTTCAATGCGATCGGCGAAGAGCTGCCGATTGGGAAGGCGGGTCAGGTTATCGTGAATCGCATCGTGCAGCAGTCGCTCTTCCGCGGTCTTGGATTCAGTAACGTCAACGATAGTGCCGATAACCCGCAATACCTCACCATCCGAACCGACAACCGGTCTGGCCTTCAGGCGGAACCAGTGATAGGTGGCCGCCGAGGAACGGAGTCTGAAATCCTGCCGTAACTGGCCGCGTCGCTGTTCGATGACAGCATCCAGAGCCGTGCGGTAACGGTCACGATCAAACGGATTGATGGTGTCGAACCAGTCAGAGGCGGTGCCTGTCAGCGAACCCTGTTTGAGGCCGAGCATCTGTTCGAGTTCAGGGCTTACATAAACCCGGTCGGCAGCTACATCCCAATCGAAAACGATGTCACCCGAACCGGAGAGCGCCAGTGCGCGTCGTTCAGCATCGCTGGTGGTGCTATGGATGAATGCACCACCACTGAAAGCGTGCTGCATAACAGTAAATCCGATCAGCATGACGATGAGCACCAGCCCACCGATCAAGGCCGAAGGGACGACATCGGTATTCAATTCACCGACAACGGCAAAACCAGCCGCAGCAACCCACGCGATCAGCAGCAGCCAGGTCGGCAACAACATAATGGCACGGTCGTAACCATGGGTTGCGAGATGTACGACCAGTACGAAACCGATCGCGGTGATGGCTGCGATCGAAATGCGTGCGACACCTGCCGCTATGCTGGGATCGAATGTTGCCAGCCCGATCAGAGCCAGCAGAAAGAACAGCCAGAAGAGGGCGAGGTGTTTATAGCGCACATGCCAGCGGTTCAGGTTGAGATAGGCAAAGAGAACTACAAACAGGGTCGCCCCGAGCACAACCTCGGCTCCAGCGCGATAAACGCGCTCCGCTGCTTCGCTGATGGGCACTATTCGTTGCAGGAATCCGAAATCTATGCAGGCATAGGCGAGAACCGCCCAGGCCAGCGCAGCGACTGCCGGAAAGACCAATGCACCCTTGATTACGAACACCACGGTCAGGAACAAGGCCATCAGCCCGGCAATGCCGATAATGATTCCCTTGTAAAGGGTATGGCCATTCTGCCAGTCCTTGAAAGCTCCCGGCTCCCACAGATAGAGCTGCGGAAGGTTGGGAGTCTTCAACTCTGCAACGAGCGTTACGGTCACTCCGGGATCGAGAGTGATGAGAAAGACGTCGGAGTCGGGATTATCCTCCCGTTCCGGGCGAATGCCCTGACTGGCGGTGATTGCGGTAATGCGCGAGGAGCCGAGATCGGGCCAGATGATGCCGGAGCCGGATAACCGGAAATGGGGAGCGACCAGAAGTCGGTCAATCTGCTCATCGGAATCGTTGGTCAGCGCGAAGACGATCCAGTCCGGGCGCGATCCGGCGTCTCGCGCCTTGACTGCGATGCGGCGCACAATGCCATCTTTGCCGGGGGCCGTTGATATCTGGATCACGTCGCCGTCCGAGCTGTAATGCTCGATCATCGGGGTCAGGTTGATGGCCCTGGCATCCAGATCCGCACGAACCGCTTCCACGGCCCGGCCCGGTGCCGTGAAAGTCACGCACGCACACAACGCCAGAAACAAGACAACAGCTAGATGAACGATCCGCAATGCTTCTATCTCCCGCCCTAGGGCCGGCGGTTAAAGGGACGATATTACAACTAGGTATCTAGGCTTTAGCATCAACGCAAGGCACTTGGAGCCATTGTCGCCAACTGCAGCAAAAAGTCCTTAATTTCAAAACTGCCACTGCCACATTCGATGGCGGTGATTTGCGGCAAAATAGAGGTTCTCCCGTAGGGAAACATAAGGCTTGTGAATAACGCGAAGAAACGGAAATCAGACGGGACAGGCGTTATTTCTACTGGTGCTGCCGTGTGCTTTCCATTGTGCAAAAATGATGCCGGTCTTGCCATAATTACGCCGCTCCAGTTCTTCGAAGCCTTCCGGGAGTTCGGGTGTTGCGGCCCGACTCTCTTCAATCACAACGATAGCGCCATCTTCGAGCCAGCCACCTTCGGCGCAGGAGATCAGCGCACCGGGTGCGAGATCCTTGTCGTAGGGAGGATCGCAAAAGACGAGTGAGAATGGAGCGTTCGGGTTGGCATCTCCCATCCGGGTTGCATCACGGCGAAACAGACGCGTTTTGCCAGCCAGCCCGAGCTCGGTAACGTTTTCACGGATCAGGCTGCGGGCCTGTGCGCCTTCATCGACGAACAACGCAAAGGCGGCGCCGCGTGATAGCGCCTCGATACCCATTGCGCCTGTTCCCGCGAAGAGGTCGAGAACCCGGGCCCCTGAGATCACCCCGCCATAGGCGTGCTCGAGAATATTGAAGATCGCTTCGCGCAACCTGTCCGATGTCGGGCGTATGTCGCCAGATTCCGGGCTTGCGAGGGCTCGACCTTTCAATTGTCCGGCGACGATTCTCACGTCTCAGCGCTTTCCGAAACCGCCACCGCCCGGTCTGCCACCGCCCGGTTTTCCGCCATGGGGCCTGCCGCCACCAGGTTTGCCTCCAAATGGTTTTCCAGCACCCGGCCCACCGCCCGGTCTGCCACCGCCGGGCCTTCCTTTATTCGGCCTATCTCCGTCACGCCCGCCACCCGACCTTTCACCGAACGGTTTGGCGCCAAATGGTTTTTTTCCGAAGCCGGGTTTTCTGTCGAAGTCCCGTTTTTCGCCGAAGCCGCGCTTCTCACCGCTCTCCGAACCGGACTGGCTGCGGTCACGAGAGAAATTCCTGTCGCGTGAAAAGCCTCTGTCTTCACCCCGGTCGGGGCGACGCGGACGATCATCTTCTCCCGGGCCGCGACGGAAGGGGCGTTTGAACTCGCCTTCGCTTGGGCGGGAAAACTCTCTTTGCGGCCTGCGCTCATAATCTGTGCGAGGGGCACGATCATCGCGGCGCGAAGCGCCTTGGTTTGAAGAGAACGGGCGCTTTGCACGTGGTTGCCGTTCTTCCGCAGGTGCGCTGACGAAACGCTCCACCTTTATCTTGCGTCCGGAGCCGTCATCTATGGAAGCGAGCCTCTGGCGGGGACGTTCGGAGGTGGCGTTGCGTTCTTCCCTGGGATCGGCTCCGCGGCGTGGAACACGTTTTCCCTTTGGAGGTTGCCTGTCCATCTCATCGTCGCGCCACACGGCACGATGGCGATCACGCCGCTCGATAGCCTTGGCTGCTTCGAATTCTCTTCTTGCAGTCTCTGAGTCGTGGGCTTCATCCTGATCGTGCCTGCGGTCATGGTGCTCAGAACCTGAGCGCGGCAGCGGAGCGATAGGCTCCCGCACCGGCTTCTCGAAATCAGCGCCTGCTTCTTCTGCAAGAGCAGCTCCAAGCTGCTCCTTCAAAACCTTGGTGCGAATTTCCTCGACCAATCCCGGCTCGATATCACCAAGCTGAAATGGTCCGAAGGAGATGCGGATCAGCCGGTTCACACGCAGACCGAGATGTTCGAGAATGCGTTTGACTTCGCGGTTCTTTCCTTCACGCAGGCCGAGCGTCAGCCATACATTATCGCCCTGGACCCGGTCGATTCTGGCTTCCACCGGTCCATACTCGATCTCATCAATGGTGATGCCTTTGGCCAGTTTGTCGAGATCAGCCTGGGTGATGTCGCCGTGCGCCCGCACTTTGTACTTGCGCAACCATCCGGTGGTCGGGTGAGCGATGACCCTGGCGAGGCCGCCGTCGTTGGTCAGCAGCAGCAAGCCTTCGGTATTGATATCCAGGCGACCGATGGCGACAACCCGGGGCAGCTCTTCAGGCAGTTGCTCGAATACTGTTGCGCGTCCTTCCGGGTCACGCGCCGTGGTCACGAGGCCGCGCGGCTTGTGGTAAAGCCACAAGCGCGTACGCTCCCGCTCCGGCAGGGGCTCGCCGTCTATCGTGATATTTGAGAGCGGGCTGACGTTGATGGCAGGCGAGGTCAGAATCTTGCCGTCCAGGGCAACCCTGCCTTCGGAAATCAGAACTTCGGCATCCCGGCGAGAGGCGATGCCTGCCCGGGCGATAACCTTGGCGATACGCTCTTCCGGCGGTATGGCTGGCAGAATATTGCCTGTGACTTCAACCCGGTCGCGGTCAGGGGAGGGCCGATCACGACCATGTGAAGGTCTGCGGTCATCCGGACGCGCGTTACGATCACCGAATTTTGGTTTGTCAAAACGAGGTTTGCCGCCGCCGAAGCGGGGTTTCTCACTGCCGAAACGAGGCTTGTCGCCTCCAAAGCGTGGTTTTTCACCGCCGAAACGGGGCTTCTCATCGTCAAAGCGAGGTTTGTCGCCGCCAAAACGTGGCTTTTCTCCACCGGATCGAGATTTATCTGCTCCGAAGCGGGGCTTTGACCACGGTGCGTCTGAGCGTGGTCGATTTTCGCCGCGTTTCGATGAAAATCGGTCGCGGTTGGGTGCGGAGCCTCGGCCTGGGTTCCGCTTGTCTTTGTCGTTATTGTCAGTCATGGAAGGGCTGATAGCAGAGAGTTGCAAGGGAAGCGAGAACAAACACCGCCATGATCGGACAAGCCGCCAAATATGTTTCCGGGCACGACCCGATGAGCCTGGCTTTCGACGAGGCAAGAGCTGCGGCTGCACGCGGGGAAGTGCCGGTCGGGGCGGTGATCGTGAAGGATGACGAAGTCATCGCACGTGCTGGCAATGCGCCCCGCGAGATGTCGGACCCTACAGCACACGCGGAGATATTGGCTATACGTCTTGCCTGCGAAAAGCTTGCGGATGAACGGCTTAGCGGCTGCGATCTCTACGTGACGCTCGAGCCATGCGCCATGTGCGCGGCTGCGATATCTTTCGCACGTATTCGCCGCCTTTATTTTGCTGCGTCCGACCCGAAAGGGGGGGCGGTTGAAAACGGAGGCAGGTTCTTCACACAGGCAAGCTGCCACCACGCTCCCGAAGTTTATGGAGGCATTCGGGAGGGGGAGGCGGCAGCTCTTCTGAAGAGCTTCTTTGAGGCCAGACGCTGACCTTAATGCCTTATTATCAAAGGCTGCGGATGAGTCCGCCATCGATGGCTATGGTGGAGCCGGTGACGTAACTTGCCCGCTCCGATGCGAGGAAGCAGACGACATCGGCAAATTCCTCGACGCGACCATAGCGTCCGCTGGGAACGCCTGCCCGTACTTCCGCGACGATTTCTTCCACGGTTTTGCCTTGCGCCCTTGCATTTTCAGCGTCGAGCTCATCGACGCGGTCGGTATGGATGCGTCCGGGAAGCGCGACGTTGACTGTGACTCCATCTTTGGCGACAGCGGTGGCAAGGGTCTTCGACCAGGCGACAAGGGAGGAACGCAGGGTATTCGAGAGAACCAGAGTTGGGATAGGCTGGCGGACGCCGGTTGAAGCTATGGTGACGATGCGTCCGAATTTTCGCTGTTGCATTCCGGGTACGACCAGACCTGCGAGGGTGATTACCGGCATCACCTTTGCCTCGAAATTCGGCTGCCATTGCTCGATTTCAACGTTGAGCGCAGTCCGGGGCGGTGGACCGCCGGTGTTTGCTATCAGGATATCGATATGTCCCAGCGCATCGATAGCTGCCTTGTGGATTTCTTCAGCATGGCCCGTGAGACTTGTGGCAAGATAAAAAGCCCTGCCTTGCCCCCTGGCGTTGATGGTGTCGGCAGCCTCCTTGAGGCGATCAGCATTCCGGGCGGTGAGAAAAACGTCTGCTCCTTCTGCCGCCAGAGATTCCGCGATGCCGCGACCAAGCCCTCTGCTCGATGAGAGAACGAGGGCGCGTTTGCCTTTCAGACCAAGATTCATGGGAGTCCCCATGTTTGAAACAGACAGCTCGTCTGTGCAGATGGAGCACTATAACAATCGCTTTTGGGCAGGGACATTATAAACGTCAAAATCAAAAGTTCGCTTTTGAGCCGGGGAAAAATTTGTGAAGCAGCCCAAAATGCATCCGGGTTGGCAAAAACCGCCGGAAATGGCTGAAAACAAGGGAATGGACTGGCACCATGAAGGTGTTTCACGTGAAACACTTTATTTTCAGGGAAAAACCGGTGGAAGCAGAGGCTTTCAACCAGCTTGAAGCAGCACTTTTGCGGCACTGGAGGGGAATTGAGCCTGCAATTTTTGCGTAACGCTCAAGATGGGCGGGAGCAGGACCTCATTGATCTGGCCTGATGCCCGGCAGTTGAAGCAGCCGCCGGGCCGATTTATTCATGTCTCAGAACAGGCTCAGGTGATCTTTCCCTGTTGCCTTAATATCTTGGTGACGTGAGGCAGGAGACCTCCGTCCTCAATGAGCCCCCTCACAAAAGCCGGGTATTCCGGGAATTCGAATTCGGCGTCCGACGTGATGATGCGGTTTCGCGTGAAGTCGATCGAAATGGTCTGACCGGCTTCGATAGCATCAACGGCTTCAGGACATACGATGGTCGCCAGACCTTCATTGAGGGCGTTGCGGTAGTAGATGCGGGCGAAACCCTTTGCGATGATCGCTCCCACTCCTCGGGCCTTCAGGCATTTCACCGCCTGTTCCCTGGACGAACCGCAGCCCCAGTTCTTTCCGCCTATGATGATCTCGCCCGGCTGCATGTTCTGGTTGAAGACGGTATCGAGATCGATCAATGCGTGACGCCCCATGTCCTCGTCTGACATGAGATTATAGGTGAAGCGGCCGGGGAAAATGACATCGGTGTTGACATCGTCACCGTATTTCCATGTTTTTCCGGATATAATCATGTTCAGACCTCCCGGGGATCGCTGATGCAGCCTTGAACCGCCGACCAAGCGACGGTTGCGGGGCTTGCCAGATAAACGCCTGCATCCTTGCTGCCCATACGGCCTTTGAAATTGCGGTTGGCCGTCGATATGCAGGTCTCGCCCGATGCGAGCAATCCGCCATACACCCCGGCGCAGGGGCCGCAACCGGGATGGTTGATGGTGCAGCCTGCATCCAGCAACGTCTGAATGACGCCTTCACGCATGGCTTCGGCAAATACTTCTCGGGAAGCGGGGTAGACCAGGGTCCGGACGGCGACCTGCCTGCCTTTGAGAGTTTCAGCGGCAATGCGCAGATCATCAAGGCGGGCATTGGTGCAACTGCCGATGAACGCCTGATGGATCGGGGTTCCTGTCACCTCTGAGATGGGTGCATAATTATCCACCGTGTCCGGCTTCGCCACACCGGGCTCAAGAGTGGTGAGATCGTAGAAAACCTCACTGTCATAAGCGGCGTCGCTATCTGCCCATAGAGCTTCGGACGATCCGTCCTTGGTCCTGCCTTTGAGAAAGTCCTCAACGGTCTTATCCGGTTTGCAGACGGCGTTCTTGGCTCCCATCTCCACGCCCATGTTGCACAGGGTCATGCGCTCGGACACGCTCATGGCATCGATGCCGGTTCCGTGAAACTCTACGGATTTATAATCGGCACCGTCCGCCTTGAAGTCTCCTATGATCTTCAGGATCAGATCCTTGGCGCTGACGCCTTTTCTGAAACTGCCCTCCACATTGATTTTAATCGTCGAGGGAACCTGAAACCACAATTGCCCGGTTGCCCAGATCGCCGCCATTTCAGAGCGACCGATACCCGTCGAAAAAGCTCCGACCGCTCCATGGGTGCAGGTGTGACTGTCTGAACCGACCGTTATGAGCCCGGGGGCTGCAAACCCTTCCTGGCACATGATCTGATGACAGATGCCACCGTTGCTATTCATGTCATAGAAGTGCCGTATCCCCTGTTCCTTGACGAAATCGCGCACGATTTTCTGCGCATCCGCATAGGGACCGGTTGCAGCCGGTACGGTGTGGTCAAAAATGATGACGATCTTGTCAGGATTCCAGACCTTCTTGAGGCCTATCTTCTTGAATGTACCGATGATTGCGGAAGCATTTTCGTGACTCATGCAAAAATTGGGTTCCACGATAGCGACGTCGCCGCTTCGCACTGTTTTGCCATAAGCCTTGCTAAGAACTTTTTCAGCAAATGTCTGTCCCATTCGTCTGATCTCCCAGATTCATGTGAAGTTCCGTGTGATCTCTCAAGTCAGACTTGTTACGAATACTTCTTTTCAAGATCGCGAATTTCTCCAAGGCGAAGAATTTCGTTGAGCTCCCCGAAAATGAACATGTTATCGAGGTATTCCATAGTCGTGCCCTTGGTCTTTATTTCTGTGTAGAGACCAGTCAGCGCTTTTGAGACAACACGGGCACAGGCACCCGGATAGATGACCATTGAAAAGCCGATCTCTTTCAATGTCTCAAGAGGAGTTAGCGGCGTCCTGCCACCTTCAACCATATTGGCGAGCATGGGAATGTCGCTAAATGTCCTACAGAAGAGGCGCATTTCTTCTTCCGTCTGCGGCGCTTCGAGAAAAAGAGCGTCGGCCCCGGCTTCCTTGTAGATATGGGCCCTGCGTATGGCCTCCTCCGGGCCGGAAATGGCGCGGGCGTCGGTGCGGGCCATGATCATGAAATCCTGATCATGCCTGGCATCGCACGCCGCCTTGATCTTGCCGACCATTTCCTCGGCGGAAATAACCGCCTTTCCCGACATATGCCCGCAACGCTTCGGCATGACCTGATCTTCAAGCTGAATACAGGCGACCCCTGCCTTCTCGTAGGCGCGAACGGTGCGTGCGACATTCAGGGCGTTGCCGAAACCGGTATCCGCATCGGCGAGGATAGCCTGACCGGTCGCGTCGTAAATATAGGCGGCTTTTTCAGCCATTTCGGTCATGGTCGTCAGCCCGATATCCGGCTTTCCCAGCATGGAGTAGGAGACGGCTGCGCCGGACATGTAGACTGCATCAAACCCGACATGGCGCGTGATGGCGGCGGAAAGACCATCGTATACGCCAGGCAGCACGAGGGGCGCATTGTCGGCCAAGAGTGCCTTCAGTTTTCTTCCTGTAGACATAGTATAGTTCCTTTATTGTACGCTGAATGTGTGTTTGGGAAAGTAAAGGGGTTTACAGAAGAGCGCCGAGGATCGGGCTGACGAAGAAATATGCCCAGAGACCGTAAATCACGACAGCGGCGGCGGTTATGTAGGAAGCGGATAGAAGAAGATCGTTCTTCCGGTAGAAATTGATGCCGAACGTCATGATCAACTGGGCACCCTGATGCGGGAGAAAGAACGATATCCGGCAGAACGAGTAAGTGATCCAGGCAAGACCGACGATCTGGAAGGTCGTAAGCCCGGCGGCCTGTCCGACCACGATCGAAATCGGCACAAGCAGGGCCGCGGCCGATGTAATCGACGCAATTCCAAGCCGAATGATCAATGTCGCGATGATCATGACGAGCAACGCCATGGCATAACTATGAATGTTGAGGAGAGAAATCTTCGCAGCCATGAAGTTCATGACCTTGTAGGTGCTCAGCAAATTGGAGAATCCGAGAGCGGCACCGATGATGAAGTATCCATCCCAGGCGATTTCCTTGCCTTCCTTCTTCCAGCTGCCTGCGCCGACACCCGGGATGAACAGGACCACGCTGACGAGAAGGAGAATGAGAGGAGTCGGGATTTTATGGATCGTATCGGTGAGAAACAATGCGATCATCGCGATCAAGGTGAAGAGGCAATATTTTTCCTTGTATGTCAAAGCGCCAAGCTGTTCGATTCTTTCATTGATGAATGATGAATTGATGCTTTTGACAGTCGATGGGAAAAGCCTGACCAGGAAGAACCACGAGAAGAACATCACCAGCAGGGCAGGGGCGAAGAGCAGTGCGAATGTCGTGGTCCAGAACTGCGGGACATTCGTTCCCTGGGCGATCAGACCGCCGGCCATGATTGTGGCTTCCGCACCGGTGAGAAATGCGCCGCCCATGATGATCGGGATAAGCGCGACTGCGATCCATACGGCCTTCTGAAAGGGATTTGGCTCGCCGCCATTATCCAGCTTGTTGAATTTGAAGGGCTTTTCGAAGCCTTCGGCTATGGACATGTACAATGCACAGCGCCCGGTGGCGGACGGGATCATGATCGATGCCGGGATGTCCGCCAGAAAGAGTGCCCCCAGTGCGCGGCTGGGTGAAGCGGACCCGCTGCGCCCGGCGATGAGGCGCATGATCAGGTAGACAATTCTCTCCGCCAATCCTGAAGAGCGGATAACGGCGGCAAATGCGGTACCTGCAATAACGGTTATCGGGACATCGCCAGAAAAGCCGCCGAGGCTGAGACGGAAAGCCTTTCCCATGTTGACGCCTTCCTTGCCACCGGTGAAATCAGTGATGGCAAGAGGCATGAGGACAAGCAAAAGCATACAGGAAACCGAAAGATTCATGCATCCTGTTGCCCAGATGACGATGATAACGGTGAAAACCGCCAGCAGGCGCTGCCCGTGAACATCAAGATCGGTCTGTGCCGCAATCAGCAGGACCAGGGCACCAAGAGCGAAAGCTGCCAACAACATCAGAAAGTTTTGGGTGAAAATTTTACTCATAAGCCCCTCCAGTTGGGCACGACGCCGAGAAACGTCGCGATGACTTAAGATTTATTTTTCATTTTTTAAAATTAGTTTTTTATTTTTTAAAATTATAGCTACCTCATAAAAGGCGTCAATATTTTTATTTTTAAAATTTGATTTTCATTTTATAAAAAAATGTCATGAAATATGGAATTGCCGATGTGTTCATATGAAAACGAAGGTAGTCATTTTTTAAAAAAATCAATGTTTGATAAATGGTTAGCGTGGTTGTGCCGAAGTAATGCCGTCGCTTTTTCTCTCATCGGAACGTCTATCAATTCACTTCGTTTGCTTTCTCGTTGACGCGCCAGGTAATCACTCGCCACGAGGGCGATGCCAGTGAGAAAAGTATCCACTGGGGAGAGCAAAAGCTTTGTGAGCAATGTGTTTTTCACAGCGCTGTGACCGGGTGCCGGTTCAAGCTGCACCAGCACTTGCGACAGATTGGCACTGCTTGCTATATTGAGCAATCCGATGACATTTGCGACGGAGAACATTCAGCGCTGATCGCTCAGTGGTGAGGCGGGGAACTACGGAAAGAAGCCATTCTCCTGCTCTTTGCCGATATTCGGGTATCCGTCGCATTAAAGATGATCTATGTATCGCCTTTGCGAGAACGATGTGATTCAAGGGTTGTTTCAAGTGCCGAGAGAGGGTTCTGTGACTCTACTTAATAAAAGTATTGGAAAAGCTTTTGAGGTAATAGAATCTTTCGAGAAAGCTGGAAAACAAAAACTGAGCGTCTCCGAGATATCAGAAATTACGAATATCTCAGTTAGTACAGCTTACCGAATGGCGACATCTTTGGTGTCTTTGGGGTATCTCAATAAAAACACACCAGATAAAACATATTCTCTTGGCTGGAAGCTCATACGGCTATTCTCGGCAATGAATACATTTACCGAGAATGAACTCATAACGACCGGTTCTCCATATGTATTTGAATTAAGCGAGAAGTTTAATGAAAATGCGAGCATCTATGTTATGATGCAGCGTAGCCGGGTGTGCCTGTATCGTGTTGAAGGGACACAGGAAGTCAGGAATATTGTCAAACCGGGTGATGCGACGAATATTACTCTTGGTTCTCCTGGGAAAGTCTTGCTTGCATTCTCTCCGGAGGAGACCTGGGAGATATTCGCTCCGGCATCCGATGCAAGTTACATCGATAAGCTTCGAACAATTCGTGAGCAGGGATATGCCGTAACGGACAGTGAGCACACTCCCGGCGCAAGCTCGATTTCCGCTCCCATATTCGGGCACAATGATAAAATCATCGCGGCGCTTACTCTTTCCGGCCCGTCCTTCCGCTTCAAGGAAGGGAATTTTGAAGAGAAGATTGCGGCTGTCGTTCATTATTCAAAACAGATCAGCCGTGCCTTTACTGCAAGGAATTGATGATTTTGCGTCTTGCGGTGATGCGGTAGGACGGGCGAGAAAGCGTAATCAGATTTCAACCTTACGCGCTTTTCGCGATATTTTCGGGTTTGAATTCGGTGACCGTGTCAGTTGCGCCGTATTTGGCTGAACGCTTTGCTGCGTCAGTCATGATCAGGTCGGCGAGCTCTTCTATGCGCTGACTGATAGCATCGTTCGAATGGCTGAACAGCGCCTCTTCCTGCAAGGAAACAATGCGTTCCTCCTGCTGCTTCGCCACGTTTCGTTGCGTCGCCAGTTCCTGCGAGAGCGTGGCCAGTTCAGCTTCAAGGATCGATACGTGGTTGTTGTCTTCGGCCATGACCTGGTTCCCGGAATTGCCTTGTGTCTCCGCTTTGCGGAGATTGTCGGTAAGCGTGGCGATCTGTTCATTTGCCGTGTGGAGTTCTTCCCTCATACGGGTATTCAAATCCGCAAGTTCGCCTTTCAGGCGTTCGATCTCCGTAAAGCTGTTGCCCAGTTCCACCATGCGTTTGTGAAGAGCTTCATCCTTCCTGGCAAGAACACGATCTTTCCGGTTTTCCGCCAGAGCACATTCAGCGCGAAGAAAATCTCTCTCGACGGTGACTTCTTTCAGGGATATCGGCAAACGTGCTTCGACACGCCGTTTGGCCAGCCGTTTGGCGCGGGCATTGAACGAAGGGAAGATCAGCAGGGCTACCAGACTGGCGACGAGAAAGCCCAACGCAAAAAACATCAACTGGGCTATCAATGTCTTTCTCCCTTCAGTTTCTTTCCACGCATCCGTACTAAACTGGCGCGGCAGAGGCAGGAGGGCAAGGCATATGCGCCCTGCAGGGGTTAAATAGCATTTTTTGGGAGCGTCGATCCGCAAAGATACGACGCTCTTATTTATTTTCCACGCGACCTCACCGTACTTTTCCGCAGGATGCTTTTGTCAATGATCAGAAGGGGTTCCAGGTCGCCTTAGGGGTGAACTTGAGGTAGCCGATATTTACGCCGAGACGAGCTCCGACGCCGGAACGGATGGGAACGATGATCATGTTCTCAGCCTTGAGTGCAGTAACACCGAAACCACCGATGAAGTAGGCCGATCCGTCGACGCCTCCGAACCGCTGAAACAGGGCGTCTATATTGCGAAGGTCGTAGACCAGCATCATGGTGCGGGCGCCTTCGCCACCGGCATCGAAGCCCATTGAGGGTCCCTGCCAGAAAACATATTGCTTGAGACCGTTCCGCGTATAAAGCGTGCCTTCACCATAACGAAGTCCGCCGATAAAAGCGCCGGAGGCTTCCTGTCCGAGGATGTAGGCATTCGGATGTCCCCATTTCTTGGTCACGTCCTGAATCGCCATCGCGAGCCCGCGCGAGACGGAGCCGAAGAACTGGTGTCCCGAATCCACCAGTTCATTGGGGGTGAACGTATCCGGATTGGCCGGTTTCTGTCGGCTTTGTGCCGAAGCGGTGAGGGAGAAAAGGCCGAGGATCAACGTGAGGCCGAGGGTTAACAGGAGTTTTGGCGAACGCATGACATATCCTCGTTGCAGAAAACTGTCCGAAAATGAGATGCCCGCCTTCGAATTCATCGAAGCCGAGTCGGTTTCGATGCCAGTATAGATTTGTCAACCTTAACAATCACTCTACGCGCGTCAGGCCTTGCCATGCATGGGAAGTCTGATCTTTTTCGCCAGGGCCGGGTTGCCGAGCGCCATGAAAGCGCCGTTGGCATAAGCTTGGCTTCTGCGGCCATAGGTGAGGGGCAAGCCGTCACTGTCGAGGGTTATGCCTCCGGCGCGTGCCAGGACATGGTCCCCCGCCGCCGTATCCCATTCCATGGTGCGGCCGAGGCGGACATAGAGATCGGCTTCGCCGCTGGCGATGAGACCGAATTTTATGGCGGAGGAAATCAACCGCCGTTCCGTAACCGGCAATGTTGCCAGATAGGCCTCCGTCTCTTCGTCACCGTAGCGGCTGCTGGTGAGGGCGATGAGGCGGTCCGTTTGATCGATGCTGGTGGAGATAGTTGACCAGTCGAGTGTGGCTATATCGGCTTCATAAGCGGTTTCGCCCGCAATCCAGATTCGGTTGAGAGCCGGCGCTGCTATCACAGACGCAACCGGACGGCCCTTTTCAATGAGCGCGATATTGATGCAGTATTCCCTGCCGCCACCGATGAATTCCGCGGTGCCATCGACGGGGTCGACCAGAAAGAAGTTGTTCCGGGCGCTGTCATCCTGAATTCGCTCCTCCGAGATGATTGGAATTTTCGGAAAAGCGTGCCGCAGTCGCTCGACGATCAGCGATTCAGAGGTGGTGTCCGCAGAGCATGTGGGTGTGCCATCGGCCTTTGTACGAGACGCCTGATGAAGCGCCTGCATACCCATGACCAGGCTGCCCGCCTCGATCGCAATCGGGGCCAGTTGCCGGGCAATGTCGTCATAGGAGTGTGGCGTCGTCACAGCTGGTTCCATTAGAGGGCAAGAAGTCTTCGGTACAGTATAGAACATTACAGGAAAGGATGTCGGTTTCATCGATGCCATTTTGTTTCTCCGACCTTTTTTCACCGTTAAACCGCATCGATCCGCGACTTGGCCTTTCCATTCCGTGCAAGGACGGCTATCCGAAAGTAAGCAAATCATGTCCGCAGGTCGTGGGCGGTGCCGAATAAAAATACGCTGCCGGAGTTGTCATGTCTAAAATATCGCTCGATTCCCTCGATCTGGCTGCGCTCCTGTGCTCGCGCGTCTGCCATGATGTGATCTCGCCGGTTGGCGCCATCGTCAATGGTCTGGAAGTTCTCGAAGATGAGAACGATACGTCCATGCGGGATTTCGCCTTTGAGCTCATTCGCAAAAGCTCGCAGCAGGCTTCGGCCCGCTTGCAGTTTTCCCGGCTCGCCTTCGGCGCGGCAGGATCTGCCGGCTCGATGATTGATCTTTCCGATGCCGAGCAGGTCTCCCGAGGCCTGTTTCCCGAGGATAAGGTGGCGGTATCCTGGAAAGGGCCGGTTGCGTATTTTCCAAAGAACAAGGTCAAGCTTCTGCTGAACCTCGTGATGGTGGCAAGCTCAGCCATTCCGCGTGGTGGCAAAATGGATATCGTGGTTTCCGGTGAGGCGGAAAACTGCGACTTCGTTCTGCGGTGCAAGGGGCCGAATTCGCGCATTCCTCCCCATGCCGAAGAGCTTCTTGCCGGAGAATCCGAAACGGGTACGGTCGACGCTCACAGCGTCCAGACATTCTATGCCGGGATGGTCGCTCGTGCCTGCGACATGAAGGTGACGCTTGCCGAGGAAGGCGATGAAATCGTCATCCGCGCCGTAAGCTGAATCTCGGACCCCCAAGACCCGGTTTTTCGGCGTCATGCAATTTTTATGAATCGCATGACGCCGTAGACTTCCTGAACGATGCCCTGGTTTCATTCTGCCGGGGCGACAGGGCTTGAGGCATTCCTGATGCGTCTAAGGAGTGTCGGTGTCCACACGAGAAACAGGCTGATCGTGACGCTGGCGGCGATGTAGAAGGCCGGAACCATCCTGTTGCCGGTCATGGCCAGCAGTGTGCTCAGGGTGAGCGGCGCCATGCCTCCGAACAACAGTACGCCGACGTTATAGCTGATCGACATGCCTGTCGAGCGAACTCCGACGGGAAAGAAGCTTGCCATTATGCCGGGCTGGGTTCCCCACAGCATCGAGATGAAGAACGTACCGGCAATCTGTACCGTCATCATTCTCTCAACGCTCGGCTCGGCGATCAGATAGGCCAGCAGCGGGAATGACGTGATGGCGTAGCCCAGTGCTCCTGTCGTCCATATCGTCAGGGCGCCGACTTTGTCCGCCATTTTACCGGCGACCGGACTGAGCACGAACAGAAGTGTTCCGCAAAGGACATTCGACAGCAGCACGGTGGAGAACGGCATCTTCAATGTGGTGATCACGTAAAGCGGCACCGAGACATACCAGACATAGTTGGAGACGGTGCCGGCGATGACCGTTCCGAGCCCTTTCAGAAGGCCGGACATATTCTGCGAGAACACTGCTTTCAGTGGCATCTTGACCACTTTCCGCGCAGCCAGCATTTCGGAGAATTCCGGCGTCTCATCGACGTGGCGACGAATGAAAAAGCCGATCGGCGCTATCAGGGCTCCGAGAATAAATGGAATTCGCCATCCCCAACTGACAAGATCCTCCGGGGAGAACATCATACCTGCCGCATATCCGGCACCGGATGACAGCACCAGGGCGATTGCCTGCGAGCACATCTGGAAGCTGCCGTAAAACATCTTCTTGCCCGGCGGGGCATATTCGGCGAGCATTGCTGTCGCGCTGGCGAATTCCCCGCCGACTGAAATGCCCTGTAACAGACGGGCGAAAATAATCAGCAGCGGCGCGGCGAGGCCAATGACCCTGTAGGACGGCGTCAGGCCGATCAGGAGCGTTGCGGCTCCCATAAGCACGATCATCAGCGTCAAGGCAGGTTTGCGCCCGTACTTGTCGGCATAAAGCCCGATGATGACGCCGCTTATGGGACGAACCAGAAAGGCAATGGCGAAAGTTGCTCCCGAGGCGAGGGAATGAAGAAGCGGATCTTCGGTTGGAAAGAAAGCCTGGGCGATGATCGGAGAAAAGAAACCGTAGAGGAGAAAGTCATACCACTCCAGGCCGTTGCCGATGATCGAGGAAATGACGGCGGTACGGACTTTCGCAACCGATAGCTCAGGTTTTTGTCGAGTGGTCATGAAATCGCTTTGCAATGAAATGCTGTTTCAGGGGAGTGCGTTTCATTTTGCCAAGGGAGGCCTTTGTCAAGGCCAAAGCGCCTGTAAATGAAAAAACCCCGCCGGAAAGCGGGGTTTGTAATTCTATAGTATAGAAAACGCGATCAGACGGCGATGCGCTGATCGATATCATCCGGATCACGCAACACATAGCCGCGACCCCAGACAGTCTCGATGTAGTTCTTGCCCTGGCTGGCATTGGCGAGCTTCTTGCGAAGCTTGCAGATGAAGACGTCGATGATCTTCAACTCGGGCTCGTCCATGCCGCCGTAAAGGTGATTGAGGAACATTTCCTTGGTGAGAGTCGTCCCCTTGCGCAGGGCCAGAAGCTCCAGCATCTGGTATTCCTTGCCGGTCAGGTGAACGCGGGCATTGGCCACCTCAACCGTCTTGGTATCGAGGTTGACAACCAGATCGGCGGTGTTGATGACCGATTGCGCATGCCCCTTGGAGCGACGGACAATGGCATGGATACGGGCGACCAGTTCGTCCTTGTGGAAGGGTTTGGTCAGATAATCGTCGGCTCCGAAGCCGAGACCCTTCACCTTGTCTTCGATGCCTGCAAGGCCGGAGAGAATGAGGATCGGTGTCTTGATCTTGGCGACGCGCAAGGTGCGCATGACCTCATAACCCGACATATCCGGCAGATTCAAGTCAAGCAGAATGATGTCGTAATCGTAAAGCTTGCCGAGATCGATGCCTTCTTCCCCGAGGTCGGTGGTGTAGACATTGAAATTCTCAGCCTTCAGCATCAGCTCGACGCTTTGAGCTGTTGCGCTATCGTCCTCTATGAGAAGTACGCGCATTGTCTCTATCCCCAACCTTAGCCCCAGAGCGTGAAGCCGACATGACCACCAAGTCCGTCACTGGCTCTGAGACGGACGCTCGTTAACTGATTCGCAACGCTACGTTCAGATGGTTAACAAACCGTGATTCAACCGCGCAAGATGTTTCAGCAAACTCTTCACCGTTTGTGGAAACAAATCGAGGAAACCTCGGAAAGTTAATATCCCATCGAACACCTTTGCAGTGAACCTCATTCAGCCCGTATGCCTTGATAGCAGGGGGTGTGACGGAGAATCACTCGCAACTCCCACCATTTGTTAACGAAACTGGTAAACAAATAGTTGATGCTTCTCGATCTGGGCGTTTTTTACGCATTTTACAGTCCCTTATGGACAGATTTCCGAGGGAGAGGAGCAGGCGGACGGCATTTCTTTTTTGCGATTCGCAGGAAAAAATCGTTCCGGGTAAGAAACGGTCAACTTTAATGCGTCATAGTCCGTTTTGTCATCGCAGAGAAACTGAGCGCTCGGCGAGGACGAACGAACTTTTAAGAGTGGGCGACCTTTGTGGAGTAACGATATGAAGTCGCGTAACACGCTCATTCGTCTGAAGCGTTTCCAGGTTGACGAAAAGCGCAGACGAGTGGCTCAGATAGAGATGATGATAGCTGATTTCGACCGGATGGCCGCTGATCTCGATCGCGAGATCGCAGCCGAAGAACAGAAATCCGGAATAAGTGATCCGAACCACTTCGCCTATTCGACATATGCCCGTGCTGCGCGTCAGCGCCGCGACAATCTCCGGACATCGGCCGAGAATCTCGTCGGACAGCTCGATGACGCGAAAGCCGCGCTGGGAGAAGCCTACGAAGAATTAAAGAAGGCAGAAATTCTTGAAGACCGCGAGCGGGCGGCGGAAAAGCTCGTCGGTGCGCTCAAGGAAACTGTTGCCATGGCGGAGACATCTCCCTTGCGGATGGTCCGCGCCAATATGTGAGATTGAACAAGACACCTCCTGAGAAGGAGAAGCGTCAATCAACCGGTCGTGAAGCTGACACTTCGCGGCCGGTTTTTTGTTGCAGCGAGAAGAGAGCATCCGCAACCCCCTGCGGCACATTCGACTGCCTGCCTGATCTGGCGTGATTTTTGCATGACTTCTTTAGTGAATATGGCTCGCGATCACCGTCTTGCGACCGCATGCCATCATCCGCCACGATATCGAGAAGCAAGGGGGTATGGTAATATGATCGCAACGCCTAGACGCGGGCAGACCCTCGCAAGAAAAACGGAACAAAAAAGTATGGTCGATCATGTAGTAAATTATTCTTCGTCCGATAATTTGCTGGAATTTCTTTCTGATCTCGGTGTACCCGCCTTTCTGGCCGACAGGGAGAATTTGATCTATTCATTTAATCGTACTGCATCGCATCTGGAGAAAATTATTGGCCGCTCACTTCTCGGTATGTCACTCCGAGAACTGTTGCCATCGGTGAGTTTTTCCGGAACGAACGGATATCCGGCCATGGATGGCCATATCGAATTCCATGGTAAAAATTTTAAAGTCCGCTTCATGCCAGTAAATAATGGGCATGTTGCAATGCTTCTTCCGTCTCAAAGCCGTGAGGAACTTGAGAAAGAGCTGGCCGAGGCGCGTGAAACGCTGTTCGATCTCGATGCGGCCTTCAATTTTTCCTATGACGGAATTTTTATTACCGATGGCAATGCTGTCGGTCTGCGCATCAATGAATCCTATTCCCGGGTGACGGGAATAGAGAATGCTCAGGACATGGTCGGGATGACCATGCAGGAAGCAGTAAAGCAGGGTATTGTTTCAGAATCTGTTTCGCTTTTGGTTCTGAAAAACAGAAAAGCAATGTCCACCCGCCCGAAGGTCAGTAGCGGCAAAGAGATTTTGATGACCGGTACTCCGGTTTTCAATGATGAGGGAGAGATTGTACGCGTCATTTCCAATGTGCGCGACATTTCGGAGCTTCTCAAGCTCAACAAGGAACTGGAAGAGGTTCGTCAGCAATCCGAGAGATACTATTCCGAGCTGCTGCATCTGCGCAGCCAGCAGATGAGCATCGGCGATTGCATTGCCAATTCCCTGCCCATGCGCAAGGTGGTGGAAACAGCCCTGAAGATATCGGAGACGGATCTTGCTGTTTTGATCACCGGTGCATCAGGTGTCGGCAAGGAGGTCGTTGCAAGGCTGATCCACAATCACAGCAACAGGCGGAAGAGTCCGTTCATCAAGATCAATTGCGGTGCGATTCCCGAAAACCTTCTGGAAAGCGAATTGTTCGGCTATGAACGTGGTGCATTCACCAACGCCTCCACCCGGGGCAAGGTTGGCCTGTTCGAACTCGCTGAAAACGGAACATTGTTCCTTGATGAGATTGGCGAACTTCCCCTGAGCCTGCAAGTGAAGCTGCTCGGTGTGCTTCAGGACCTCAAGTTCATGCGTATAGGCGGCACCGAGGAAAAGCGGTTGAACGCGCGTGTTCTTGCCGCGACAAACCAGAATCTGGAAAAGATGATCGAAGAGAAAAAGTTTCGCAGTGATCTTTTCTACCGCCTCTGTGTCGCCTCCATTCACGTTCCCACCCTCGCAGAGCGCAAGGATGACATCTTTCCACTGATCCAGTTTTTCCTGAATCGCTTCAATAAACACTACAAGACCGAGAAAAGTCTGTCTTCTCAGGTCATTGACGTTTTAACTGCATATCACTGGCCAGGAAATGTTCGCCAGCTATGCCATGTCCTGGAGCAATCGGTTGCACTCTCGGAAGACACTCAGATATCGGTGGACTCCATGCCGAACGAGATCAGGGCTCATGTCAGTGCTTCGCTTTCCCCTGTCATGACCGAGAAGAAAAGCCTCAGCTCCATTCTCGGCGAGGTTGAGGCGGAGGTGTTCGGTAAATTGCTGAAGCAGGGCTGGAGCACATACAAAATCGCCAAGGAGCTTGGCATCAGCCAGGCGACGGCTGTGCGCAAGATTCAGAGAATGAGCAAACACAAATAAGTGTCTCAGCCATGGATGGCCGTGGTGGGTATTTTTCATCGCGCTTCAGGTTTGGGTGGCATGATGCATTTATGTATTGGCTGCTTCAAAAGTGCATCGTAAATATTCTATATATTTCAATGTGTTATTTTGTTTTGATTTAAGCCGATCCATTTTCGCATTGAAAGTCCGGCTTTGGAAATAATAGCGCTGCGTAAAAAGTCGGGAATTCTCTTGAAAAGCGGATTGGCACGCTCCTTGCACTGACCTTTGCGGCGGGCTGTCCGCCAGTTCCAACGGATTCTTGGGGCAACTCCAATCGAATAAGGAGATTTCCTTTGGCACATGAAGAAATGGCCGAAATCCGGCTACAAAGCCAAGAGGAGCGATCATGGCTAGATCCGTTCCGCAACCTGGGCATCGGGCTGACCAACTGGACAATCCGCTATGTGCCCGATGCCTGGGTCATTGCCGTTATGCTGTCGGTGACGATCTTTATCATGGCGCTGGTGTGGGGAGGCGTCTCGCCTATCGCTGCGGTCCAGGCCTGGGGCAAAGGGTTCTGGGCGTTGCTGGCGCTGATGGCGCAATTCAGCTTTTCCATCGTCGTCGCCTATGCCTGTGCTGCCGCGCCGACGGTGTCACGCTTTCTCAACCGGCTGGGTTCCGTCACCAACCCTGACAAGCCGTGGCAAGCAGTGCTGTTCATGGTGCTGTTCTCCTGCCTGACCGGGTGGATCAACTGGGCTGTGACGATCATCATGTCGGCGATGTTCGTCCCTTATCTGGCGCGGCACAATCCGAAGACTGACTATCGCCTTCTGGTAGCGGCGGCTTATGCCGGTATCGCTACGATGTGGCATTCCGGTCTGTCCGGCTCGGCAACGCTTATTGTTGCAACGCCTGATAACTTCCTGATGAAGACAGGTATCCTGACCGAACTCATCTCGGTTGACCGGACGATCTTCTCCAATGTCAACTGGATGCTGATCGGCGTTTCGGTTGCGATTGTCGCTGTTGTCTTTTTCGCTCTCACCCCCCGGCCGGAAAAGGCTTTTACGCTGAGCAAGAAAGAACTCGATGAATTGATCGTTTCCGCGACTGCGGAGCGCCCGGCGAAGATGACATTCGCTCAGAAAATGAACTGGTGGCCGGGTTGGAACATCATCTGCGGCGTTGCCTGCCTGATCTATATGTTCATGATGTTCCGGGAGCGTGGCCTGTCGGCCTGGACCATCGACATGTACAACATGGTCTTCCTGACATGCGCGCTGTTCCTGACGGGACGCCCGATCATCTTCCTGAATGCTTGCAAGAAGGGCGTTCTGGGAGCCTGGGGTATCCTGATCCAGTTCCCGTTTTACGGTGGCATCTTCGGATTGGTCAGCTACACCAATCTCGGCCATGTGATAACCGAGTTCTTCACCAGCATCGCCAATGAGCGCACCTTCCTGCCTATCGTCTACTGGTATTCGGGAATTCTGAGCTACTTCGTGCCGTCCGGCGGCTCGAAATGGGCGATTGAAGCGCCTTATCTGATACCGGCGGCGAAGTCGCTCGGAATCAGCCCGGCTTCCGTCACACTCGTCTATGGCTGGGGCGACATGCTCACCCACCTTATCCAGCCGTTCTGGGCGATACCCATTCTCGATATCACCAAGACGAGCTTCGGCCAGATCGCCGGCTTCTGCGCCGCGCTGTTCTTCATCTACGCGTTCATCATGACCGGTTTCATGTTCTTCTTCCCGCTCGGCCTGTGAGAGCGTGATCCAAGTTTCTTCCAACGCAAGATTTCTTGCTCCCAAAAGGAAACAGAAATGTCAAAAATAACCACTGTCAAGGAAGCGGCAGCGCGCATCAAAAGCGGGTCGGTTCTGCATCTTGGCGGCTTTTACGCCCAGGGATCACCTGAATGCCTGATCAGCGCTATGCTGGAGCAGGGCGTGACCGACTTGACCATCATCAGCAACGATACCGGAACTCCCAATGAAGGACTGGGCCGCTTGGTCGAGGCAGGGAGGGTCAAGAAACTCTATTGCTCTTATGTCGGGCTGACCCCGATCCTGCCGAAATTGATCGAGGAAGGAAAAGTCGAGCTTGAACTCGTCCCTCAGGGAACCCTCATCGAGCGCATTCGCTGCGCCGGCTACGGCCTCGGCGGCGTGTTGACGCCGACGGGTCTCGGAACCGTGATCGAGGAAAACAAGCAGGTCGTGGAGCTGAACGGCAGGAGATGGCTTTACGATACGCCCATCAAGGCTGACGTCGCCATTGTCGAAGCCTATCGGGCGGACACGGCGGGGAACCTGATTTTCCGCCGTACCCAGAACAATTTCAACGCGACCATGTGCACGGCTGCCGATCTCGTGATCGCCGAAATTGTCGAACCGATTGTGGAAGCCGGAGCAATTGATCCGGACGAGATCATGGTGCCGGGCGTCTTTGTCGACGTGCTCGTCAGAAAGGGAGTGTAAGGATATGGAACCGCGTATCATTATCCCGAAGCGCATCGCGCAGGAATTCAAGGACGGCGACGTTGTCAATCTCGGCGTCGGTATCCCGACTCTGGTGCCCCGTTACGTTCCCGAAGGTGTCACGATCTGGCTGCATAGCGAGAACGGCGTGATCGGTATCGGACCGGAGGCTGACCCGAGCCACAAGGATGTATTCCTGCTCGATGCAAGCAAGAAATACGCCACGATCGCCCCCGGTGGCGCCACCTTCGACAGTACGGTCTCGTTCGGTCTCGTGCGTGGCGGCCATCTCGAAGCCACCGTGCTTGGCGCGCTTCAGGTCGACCAGGAAGGCAATCTTGCCAATTGGATCGTTCCCGGCGGCAAACTGACCGGAATGGGCGGCGCAATGGACCTGGTAGCCGGAGCCCGGCGGGTTATCATCGCCACCGAGCATACCGCGAAAGACGGGGCATCAAAAATTCTGAAAAAATGTACTTTCCCGTTAACGGGGGCCCACGTGGTGGACATGATCGTCACGGAACTTGCCGTGATGAGGGTTCGCCCCGAGGGATTGGTATTGCAGGAAGTCGCGCCGGGTGTTTCTGTCGATACCGTCGTGAAGAACACTGACGCGGAACTGATCGTTCCGGCCAATGTTCCGCAGATGCCGATCTAGGGCTGGATTCAGTCCCTGCCAAACAGGCGGAGCCGGGTTTCCGGCTCTTCCGAACATGGTCAGAAAAACGAGGAGAACACCATGCGAAGTGTTTCAGTGATCGGAATTGGTGAGACCAAGATGGGGAAGTTGCAGGACAGGACCCTGCACGACCTGATCCGCGAAGCCGGAACAAAGGCGATTTCGGATGCGGGCATCGACAAGGATAAAATCGAAGCGCTCTATATGGGCAATTTCAACAGCTCCTATCTATGCCTGCAAAGTCATACAGGCGCTCTGGCGTCGGAAGTTCTGGGGCTCGGCACCATCCCGACCGTTCGCACGGAGGGTGCTTGCGCATCAGGCTCTCTGGCGTTTCGTCAGGCGTTGATTGCGGTGGCCGCTGGGGTATACGACATCGTTCTCGTCGGTGGCGTCGAGAAGATGACCCATCGCAGCACGGAAGAGGTTACGACCGGTATTGCCGGTGCGGCCGATGTCGATTTCGAGGTCAATGTCGGATCGACCTTCCCCTCGATCTTTGCCATGATCGCCAATCGTTACGCTTATGAATACAGCGACCAGCGTGAAGCCATGGCGCGTTGCGCCGTGCAGAACCACGCCAATGCCATGCTCAATCCCGATGCGCAGATGCGCAAGGAAATCACCATGGAGCAGGTGCTGGCGGCGGCTCCTATCGCTTCGCCGCTGACAATCTTCGATTGTTCGCTGGTGACGGACGGCTCCGCATTCGTGGTGGTTGCGGCAACCGACATCGCGAAGAAAATAGACCCGCTTCGCTGCATCGAAGTTGTCGGCAGCGGTCATGCGGGCGATACGCTGACTGCTGCGAGCAAGCAATCGTTGACGACGATGCGCGTCACGGTGGAGGCGGCGAAGCAGGCTTACGCAATGGCGGGGCTCGCACCGAAGGATATCAACCTCGCCGAGGTCCACGATTGCTTCACCATTACCCAGATCATTACCGGAGAAGACCTTGGCTTTTTCGAGAAAGGCAGGGGAGGCGCGGGTGTTCTGGCGGGTGAAACTGCGAGAACAGGCAGAATTCCGATCAATGTCAGCGGCGGCCTGAAAGCCAAGGGGCATCCGATCGGCGCAACGGGTCTGTCGCAGATTTACGAGGTGGTGACGCAGTTGCGCGGTGAAGCCGGGGATAGGCAACTGGCGAATATCCGTCACGGGCTGACCCATAATATCGGCGGTACGGCTGCAACCTGCACCGTCCACATTCTCAAGGGAAGGGAGTAAGCGGTCATGAAGGGTAAAATTTATACCTACTCGGTCATCCACAGTGCCGCAGAAGCCTTCAAGGAGAAGACTCCCTACGTGATCGCCATCATCGAGGCAGAGGGCACGCCGCGTCACATGGCCCAAATCGAAGGTTATCGTGAGGGAATGCCGATTGAAATCGGTATGTCCGTGGAACTGGCTGGAGAAGATAAGGCCGGGAACCGGGTTTATAAATTCCAGTAGACTCGCGCATTGTCGCGACATTCGTGAAATGCACTGAACTTGAAACGCCGCCTGTAAGGGTGGCGTTTCTGTTTTTCCGGTAATAAATCCCGGAAAAATTGTCGCAAGGACGCTATTGCAGGACGTATTGCCTTAATGCCACCGCTATCTCGTAGTTGATGGCAAATCATGTGACCACACCTCCTCTTGCGATAATCAGCTCTCTGGTGCAGAGAGGGTGGCAACTCTGGTGTAAATCTCCGCCAAGCTCAAGAACGGGGAAATGTTTAGATATCGTTTTAACTGCGCTTCATGCCCGAAGATGACGATGCCCGCTTTTCGGAAAGCGCTCTATAACAGGACTGTATCGTTTCGATGAAGAATGCCCGCGATTTTATCTGGCCTGTTGTTGGTATCCTTGCGGTCGTTCTTTCCTGCTGGCTGCTCTATCACAAGCTGCGGATACTCTCGATCGGTGAAGTCTGGGAGAGTTTGCAGGCCGTTTCGCTACACCATTACATGCTGGCGATCCTGTCTACTCTGGCCGCTTATGCGGCGCTGGCCTGGTATGACCGGATTGCGCTTCTGCACCTCGGGATCAAGAATATCTCGTGGTGGTATGTGTCGGTGACCTCGTTCACCACCTATGCCCTGTCCCATAATATTGGCGCTTCGGTTTTCTCCGGTGCCGTGGTTCGCTACCGGGCTTATTCGGTCAAGGGTCTGTCTGCGACTCAGGTCGCTATTCTGGTCGGGTTATGTTCGTTCACGTTCTTTCTCGGCGTGATCATTCTGGGTGGCGTCGTCCTGACCGTACAGCCTCATCTGCTGGGAGAGCTGTCCGGAAAGCTGCATCACTTCTCAGAACCCTTGCACAATCTGCTGTCGAGCGAGAGAACATCATTTTATATCGGCCTTACCCTGCTTGGTTTTGTCGCCCTTTATGTACTGGGGTCTCTCGCCAGGCTGCGACCGTTGAACATTCGCAAGTTCCGGCTCGAATATCCAAGACCGGGCGTGATGGTGCGTCAGCTTATCGCCGGTCCGCTCGAGCTGCTTGGAGCGGCGGGAATTATCTACTTCGCGATTCCGACCGAGGTGAATCCGGGATTCATTGTGATCCTCGCGGTATTTCTCGCCTCGTTCTCGGCAGCGCTCATCAGCCATGCTCCCGGCGGTCTCGGAGTTTTCGAACTTTGCTTCACCACAGCGTTGTCCAACATCCCACAGGCCGACGTGATTGCAGCCGTGCTCGTGTTCAGGCTGCTTTATCTGATCCTGCCATTCGCAATCTCAATCGTGGTGGTGCTCATGCATGAGCGTGCCAGTCTGGCGAAGGCCTGGCGTCGGCGGTTTCACCTCCGGCCGGAAGACCATAAACCCTGACAGCCGACGCGTTATCAAAACGGAAAGCCAAATACGCCGTACATCACAATGAACGGCGTTTCTGCTGAAGGTTTTGGCGGAAGAAGCCCGCAATATCCGGCGATGAAAGTCGCGCTCTCAAAAACACCGTGCATCCGAAAATAATGACCACTCGCGGGCGGCCATTTCTTCATGCACGGATCGCAGGGCCAGAATGTTTACTGGCGATATTGCTGGATACGTGTGGTGCGCAAGCCCGCAAGCCCGTGCTGATCGATGGATAACTGCCAGCTGAGGAATTCCTCGGTGGTGAGGGTATAGCGGTTGCAGGCCTCTTCGAGACTGAGCAGGCCGCCGCGAACAGCGGCTACAACTTCCGCTTTGCGACGAATAACCCAACGCCGGGTATCCGCAGGGGGGAGATCTGCGATCGTCAAGGGACTGCCATCCGGGCCGGTAACGAATTTGGCCCTCATTCTATATGTTTCGGTCATTGATACGCTCACACAAAAACTGACCAGTAAGTTGAGCAGAGATTATCGGTCGTCGCTTAAGAGAGTCCTAAGCGCAGCAATATTTTTTACCGCTGCCGCAATTTCGCTGCATTTTGGCGTTCGTAAACGGCGGTTTATATTACGATAATGCTGGGAAGAGCTTCCAGAAAGCTTTGCCTGGTAGGGAAAAACAACTCAAAGCTGGAAAGTTCCCTGGAAGCCGCTATGTTTAAAACGAGGTAAACGTTTCGTAAAAGCGAAATGGCAACACCTGCGAATTATCCTGCTCTACTATCTGGAACTCCGTAGAAACTGCGGCTATAGAAAATGTTCGATATTTTTCCGCCGGTGGAATGTCCGGCAGGATTGGCAATTCAGGCAAAATGATCAATACCCTCAACGAAACTGCACGACCGGAAGCTTCCGTGGCGCTAGCCCACGCCGAATTGAACTCGCTCGGCCTTGCACGGCTGCCATCCGAAACCCGCGTTGTCGTAGCGATGTCGGGCGGCGTGGATTCATCTGTCGTTGCGGCGATGCTGAAACGCGAAGGCTATGATGTTATCGGCATCACGTTGCAGTTATACGACCATGGCGATGCCATTCATCGCAAAGGGGCCTGCTGCGCCGGACAGGACATTCACGATGCGCGCCGCGTGGCCCAAATGATCGGTATCCCGCATTACGTTCTCGATTATGAGGATCGCTTCCGCGAGGCGGTGATCGATCGTTTTGCCGAAAGTTATCTTTCCGGCGAAACGCCGATCCCCTGCATCGAATGCAACCGCTCCGTGAAGTTTCTCGATCTGTTGGCGACGGCGAAGGAACTAGGGGCGGATCTTCTGGCCACCGGCCATTATGTCGTGGACCGAGCCTTGCCGGATGGCCGCCGTGGTTTGTTCCGTGCTGCCGATCCTGACCGCGATCAGAGTTATTTTCTGTACGCCACCACTCCCGAACAGTTGGAATTGCTGAGATTTCCGCTCGGGGAGCTGAAGACGAAGGAAGAGACAAGGGCGCTTGCCCGGGAACTCGGCCTTTCAGTCGCCGAGAAAGCGGACAGCCAGGATATCTGTTTCGTGCCTAATGGCCGTTACAGCGACATTATCGAGCGCCTCAAGCCGGGTGCGGTGGTGCCGGGAGATATTGTCCATATCGACGGACGGGTTCTGGGGCGCCATGAAGGCATCATTCACTACACGGTCGGCCAGCGCCGCGGGCTCGGCCTCGCGATCGGCGACCCGCTGTACGTTGTCAAACTCGATGCAGAAAATGGCAGAGTGATTGTCGGCCCGCGGGAAGCCCTGGCAACGAGCACAATTCGGATCGGCGACATCAACTGGCTCGGGGATGAAATGCCCGCTGCGGACGGGATTGAAGTTGCCGTGCGCGTTCGTTCAACCCGGGAGCCGCGACCGGCCATTCTTCGTTTTACCGGCAGCAACAGCGCCGAAGCGGAATTACTGCAACCGGAAGACGGTGTTTCTCCGGGGCAGGCATGCGTGATTTACGAGAGCGCAGACAAACGCGCCCGGTTGCTGGGCGGTGGGACAATCCTTCGTGGTGCAGATGCATATGCGCCGCGGGCTACAATGTAAGAGGCGGTCGGAGGCATTATGGAAGGACCAACCACAACCCTGGTGCGCAAGGCCTACGCCCGTTGGGCACCGGTTTACGACATTCTCTACGACAAGCTTACGGAACCGGCTGCACGGGCAGCCGTCAATGCCGCTGTCGAAGCGGGGCCGCGCATCCTTGAGGCGGGGGTAGGCACCGGGCTGTCCCTCGGATATTATCCTGCTCACACGGAAGTGCACGGCGTCGATCTTTCCGCGGATATGTTGAAACGCGCGGCGGAGAAAGTGACTCGGCACGGATTGAATCATGTGAAAAGCCTGCAGGTGATGGACGTCTGCGAGCTGGATTTTCCCGATTCCTGTTTCGATGCCGTTTCTGCACAGTTTATCATCACGCTGGTTCCAGACTTCAAGGCAGCCATGAATGAGTTTTCCAGGGTAATCAGGCCGGGTGGCTCGATTGTTCTGGTCAATCATTTCGGTGCACCGAAAGGCGTGATTGCGCAGGTGGAGCGGGTTGCTGCTCCTGTTGTCAAACGCATAGGCTGGAGTTCAGACTTCAAGGTCCGCCAGGTGGAGGAATGGGCACGCTCTACAGGCGCATTCGATGTCGATGCGCCACAGCCGGTCTTCCCCGCCGGGTTCTTCAAAATGCTCCGATTGAAGAAACGCAGATGAATCTGCATCTGCTTGCTTGACACCAGCCTCCCGAATTCCCTATATCGCGCATGCCTGCATTGCGCGCCAATGGCCGGTGAGGCGGAGTAGCTCAGTTGGTTAGAGCAGAGGAATCATAATCCTTGTGTCGGCGGTTCAAATCCGTCCTCCGCTACCAGCCCCCCCGAACTTTCATGTTCGGGAAAATGGGAGCCTCCGGCGCGTCCAATAGGCTCGCAAGGCGTCCTTGTATTTCGAAAACAATCTGGCTTTCGTCGTTCGGTGGGAAAACAGTAACCCGCTCGATCAGATCGCGAAGAGCATTTTTCGATGCCTCACTGCCGAGATCGCCGCCCTCTCGGATACCCACATATGACCGACGTTTGATTGAGTGAAGCTCCTACCGCTTCCTTTGGGCATTGACAGACGGGGATCGCCGTGTGATCCCTGCGATCCAGCAAAGACGATCTTGCGGGGAGATAATGTCAAAGAGCGAGCGGCTAAAGGCGCTTCTAGGCACTGGGTTTTTCCCCGAGGAACTGCCGCCAGCATTCACCACTGCCGACTTAGCAAAATATCGCCGCGCTATTGACGTTGCTTGGAACTCAATACCTAATTACCCGCAATATCCCAAGACAAGCCCTGAGCGGTTCAGTATTCCGAAAGTAACTGACTGGCGGCGAGAATTGGCAATCGTCAATCCAATCGCGCAATATCATGTGGCCAAGCTCATTGCTGACAACTGGTTGGAAATCAAGAAACACCTTACGTCATGTAGCTTCGGCATCGAAGAGATCGTAATAAAGCTGGACGCTGATCGAGCTGTACCAACTCCTGACTTCCGGCTTGTGTCTCTTCGGCATTCAGAAATCTCAGCAATCCACAACTATGCACTTGTTGCGGACATATCTCGTTTCTACGGAACGCTCTACACCCATGCTATTCCTTGGGGACTACATACCAAGGCGTGGGCTAAGGGCAATTTAAATACCCCTAGTTATAATGCCAAATTGGGCGCACGGTTGGACTTGGCCGTTCGCAAAGGGCAGGACAATCAGACTATCGGCATTCCTGTCGGCCCCGATACATCCCGCATCATCGCGGAAATCATAGCTGTATCTATCGATACACGGGTGCGGGCAGAGCTGAATTTAGCTACAGATAGTATCGTTCGGAATGTCGATGATTGGTATATTGGCTTCGATAATGCTGGACAAGCTGAGGAAGCCATCGCAGCTCTCGCCGCTGCTGCCCGTGATTACGAATTAGAGATACACCCAGAGAAGACGAAGGTAGTGAATGCTGCTACCGAAGTGCTGGCTATTTGGCCAACTGCTCTACGCCAAAATGCTATCTCAGCCAATTTTCACGAACAATCCAAGAGCATAGATTATTATTTTGCTCAGGCCTT